>Ga0134121_10001128_pt1 | contig 25918 bp, 23 predicted proteins | sample KB301_FD_96463 | JGI IMG/M metagenome (GOLD analysis project Ga0134121, IMG submission 96463) | Terrestrial soil microbial communities without Nitrogen fertilizer from Kellogg Biological Station, Michigan, USA - KB3-0-1 | ecosystem: Environmental > Terrestrial > Soil > Unclassified ... | reverse complement strand
GCTTGTTTATACCGGCGTTAGTACTAACAGCACGCCGACGGCCGGAAGTCCCGATCGACCGCGTGGCACTTCGATCGACATCAGCAATCTCGAAGCGCTCGCGGGCAATCCGGTCGATGTGGTCAATGCGCTCGACGCGCTGTTGTTGCACGGAACGATGCACCCGCAGATGCGCGCGTCGATCATCACGGCGATGAACGCCATCAACGACGCCAACGTCACCACTCGCAACCAGAAGCGCGCGCGCACGGCGGTCTATCTGGTGGCAACTTCTTCGCAGTACGACATTCAGAGATAACGATCATGGCAATCACACGCAGAGACTTCTTACGCAATAGTGCCTGCGCCGTCGGCAGTGTGGCGCTGGCCTCCAGTATCGATACATTCAGCGTCGTTCACGCGCTCACGCCGCAGGCTGCGACTGATTACCGCGCGCTCGTATGCGTTTTTCTGAATGGCGGAAACGACGGTAACAACATGCTCGTGTCGTTGGACCAGTACGATGGACCAGCGGGCAGTCTTGTTGAGGGTTATTCGAATGTGCGCAATGCCGCTGGTCTCGCGATTGCGAAGGCGAGTTTGCTTCCTATTTCACCTGCAAGCGGTGGCTCGTACGGGTTTCATCCGAACATGCCGGAGATGCAGGCCCTCTTCAACCAGGGGAAACTCGCAGTGCTCTGCAACAATGGTCCGTTAGTTGAACCACTCACACGAACCACATATCAAAACGGCACCGGCAAGAAGCCGTTACAGCTTTTTTCTCATTCGGATCAGGTCGGGCTATTTCAAACTGCGATTGCCAACGTTGTCAGCCAGACGGGCTGGGGCGGCAGGCTGGCAGACCGGACCAACGGGTTGAACGGCTCAGCGACGTTCCCCAGCAACATCTCGATTGCTGGTATTAATCTGTTGCTGAGCGGCATCGATACGAGGCAACTCGCGGTTGCTGATTCAGGGACGTCGCTGGCGAATGTGCTGCAACTCAGCATGTCTGGTACATCGAGCGAACAGGCGTCACGACTGGCCTCGTTCAACGAACTGCGAACGCTCGATACCAATTTCAAGCTTGTGAAAGCGGCGAGCGACATACGCTCGAGCTCCATTGAAACCGATAATGCGCTGAGCAGCGTGAGTCCGACGCTGGCTACTGTGTTTCCAAACACGTCTCTGGGCCGGCAGCTCAAACAGGTCGCACTATTAATCAAGGCGTGCACCGATCCGCTGGTGGGGATAAACATGAAGCGGCAGATCTTCTTCACGCAGATCGGCGGCTTCGACACTCATTCGGCGGAGATCGGTGGGCAGGTGAGCTTGCTCACTCAGGTAAGTCAGGCGATCAATGCGTTCTTCGCGGCGACAGTAGAGCTTGGTGTGCAAAACAAAGTGACGACGTTTACGATGTCCGACTTCGGGCGCACGTTCCAGCCGGCGGGCACGGGTGTTAATGCCGTAGGTACAGATCACGCGTGGGGCAATCATCAATTGATCGCCGGCGGATCGGTGCTGGGCGGTACGTTTTATGGAACGTACCCGACGCTGCGACTCGGTGGGCCGGATGATACCGATGGCGGGTCGAGCCCGCGTGGTCGTTGGATACCGACGACTTCAGTCGAACAATATGCGGCTACTTTGGCGAACTGGTATGGCTTAGCGGGAGCTGATTTACCGGCGGTGTTTCCTTTGATCGGTCGCTTTGCTACTTCGAATCTCGGATTTCTGTCCTAAAAAGATGGCCACAAAAAGGCACAAAAGGCACAAAAAATCTGAATCAAAATTTTGTGCTTTTGGTGCTTCTTTGTGGCTAATACGGCTGATCGTACTGTCATCTACCCTTGCTGCATTGGGCGGCTTCCTTTTGACGCACAACACGGGCACGCCGCCGGTACATGCTTTCTCTGCTGGCCCACCTGCAGGTTACACGGGCGCGCCACAGGAAGAACCCGAGGCGTGCGCCGAGTGTCATGTGCCGCCTGATGCAGGCACGGGCAAGATATCCATCACCGCACCTCAAACCTACGTTCCCGGACAAACCTATCCGATCACCGTCACGCATACGAATCCTGATCAGACGCGGCTTCGCTGGGGCTTTGAGCTGACGGTTCTCGATACCGCGTCAGATGAGAAAGCCGGCAATCTTCAAAGTGTCGACGGTTTGACGCAAGTCTTGAACAACGCTGGTCCAGGCTTGGCGCGACAGTATATCGAGCACACGGCGGCAGGAACATTCATCGGCCAGCACAACGGCGCGAGTTGGACATTCAATTGGACCGCACCGGCGATCGATGTTGGCCCGGTGGTTTTCTACGCGGCAGGTAACCACGCAAACAACGACGGCAACACGTCCGGCGATTACATCTACAAGACGTTCGTCGTCTCAGCGCCTGCTTCGACGACTCCTGATTTTGCGGTTAGCGTAAGTCCGTCTTCGCGTAGTGTGGTGCCGACCGGGGTAGCGCTTTATACGGTGACTGTCACACCGCTGGCCGGCTTCACCGGGCAAGTAAATCTGAGCGCCGCCAATCTTCCTACTGGAGCTACAGCGGGTTTTTCTCCCACGCCGGTCAACATCACTGACGCGAATTCACAAACGACCACCCTGACTTTAACCACGGCTGCAAACACACCCGTCGGCAATCATTCATTCGACATCAACGCGCAGTCGGGGGCAACGCAGCACTCGATTCAGGCGACCTTGAATGTGGTAGATCCGTTAAGTGCCGACTTGTCCGTAACGAAAACCGCATCGCCAAATCCCGGACAAGTCGGTGTGCCGCTCTCGTATCGCATCATCGCGACTAACAACGGACCTGCAGCCGCGACCAATGTGAGTGTCGCGGATACACTGCCTTCCGGCGTGACGTTTGTTTCAGCCACTACCACTCAGGGCAATTGCAACGGCACATCAACCGTGAACTGTAATCTCGGCAGTTTAACTGCCGGCGCCGACGCAATCGTTACAATCGTTGTCACACCCTCTTCGTCAGGGCAGATCACTAACTCGGCAACTGTCACCGGCACTGAAAGCGATCCTGATTCGACGAACAACACTGCGTCAGCGACAACGCTGATTCAACCCGCCGCGCCGTCGCCGATCATGCTGGACGACAACCTGACGGTCAGTACTGTAATCACCGGACTCGATCAGCCGACGAGCATGGCGTTCATTGGACCGAACGACTTTCTTATTCTGGAAAAGGCGACCGGTAAAGTGAAGCGAATCGTCAACGGCGCATTGGACAGCACGCCGCTCGATCTCGCCGTCAACAACGCTTCTGAGCGCGGTCTGCTCGGCATCGCGTTGCATCCGAAGTTTTCTCAGAACGGCTGGGTTTACCTTTATTGGACCGAAAGCAGCACGGGTGTCGATACGGCAAACATTGACGAAGTCGCGGTACTGGGCAATCGTGTCGATCGTTACGTGTGGAATGGCTCAACGCTCACGTTCGATCGCAACCTGATCAAGCTGCGGTCGCTGCAACAGGACGCCGGACAGCCATCGCGTGGTAATCACAACGGCGGTGTCCTGCGGTTTGGCCCGGACGGTAAGATCTACATCATCTTCGGCGATAACGGCCGTCGTGGTTTCCTGCAGAACCTTGCGAGCGGTGGTCCATCTCCTGACGATCAGTTCGGCGGGCCGGCGCCTGATGATGAACATCTTACAGGCGTGATCTTGCGGCTCAACGATGACGGATCGACGCCTACTGACAATCCTTTCTTCAATATCCCCACGAATCTTTCGGGCGAGGCGGCGATCAATATAAAGAAAGTGTTTGCCTACGGAATTCGAAACAGCTTCGGGATGGACTTCGACCCGCTGAGTGGCGCTTTGTGGACGCAGGAGAACGGCGACGATGCGTTTGACGAAATCAATCGCGTCACGCCGGGGTTCAACGGTGGTTGGATACAAACGATGGGGCCGATTAGCCGTATCGATGAGTTTCGATCGATTGAGATGACTTACGGCGCCGGCAACCTGCAACAGCTCCGTTGGCCGCCGTCTAACACCGCCTTGACTCCGCAGCAGGCGCTCTCGCGGATGTACATGCTGAATGGGGCGCAGTACGTCGATCCGGAATTCAGTTGGAAGTATGCCCTCGCGCCGTCGCCGATCGGTTTTGTGAAGGGAAGAGGACTGGGGCCACAGTTTGAAGGCGATCTATTCGTCGGTGCTTCACGCACGACTTTGCTCAACGGCTTCCTGTTCCGATTCAAGTTGACGAGCGACCGCCAACATTTTTCGTTCACCGATCCGAGGCTGGTAGATCGTGTGGCTGACAATGTCGACAAGTTTGACCAGACCGAGAGCGAGAGCTTGCTGATCGGAAAGGACTTCGGCATCACGACCGATATTCAAAGCGCTCCGAATGGAAACCTGTTTGTGGTTTCGCTTTCTAACGGTGCGATTTATGAGATCAAGTCGAAACCGTCGCTGTTGTTCGTCGCGAATCTGACTGGCGCACAGGAGACGCCGCCTAACAACTCGACCGCAGTAGGCCGCGCGTCGCTCGTTCTCAGTCCTGACGAAAAAACTGCGCGCGTTTCGCTGACGTTTGCTGGTCTTTCAAGCGGTCAAACCGACGCGCACATCCATGGTCCAGCGGTCGTGGGCGTGAGCGCGCCACCAGTTTTCCCTCTGCCATTGGGCCAGTTGAGCGACTTCTCGATCACGTTGACTCCTGCGCAAGTGCAGGATCTGAAGAATGGTTTGTTTTATGTCAACGTGCACAGCTCAAATTTCCCAACTGGCGAGATAAGAGGACAGTTCGCTGCGTCAGTATCCGCCATTACTATGCAATTCAGCGCCACCGGTTATGTTGTTAATGAGAATGCGGGAAGTGTGACTGTGAGCGTCACACGCAGTGGTAACACTTCGAACCCTTCAACCATCAACTACGCTACGACTAACGGCAGCGCAACTCAGCCGAGTGACTACACGTCTACATCCGGTTCGCTTCAGTTCGCCTCCGGCGAGACTGTCAAAACTTTCGTCGTTCCCATAATCGACGATGCTTTAGTCGAAGGTAACGAAATCATCAACGTCGTCTTGAACTCGCCCGATAGTGGCGCAGTAGAAGGCACTCCCTTCACCAGCACAATCCTCATCCTCGACGACGACAAGCCTTTGATCCTGACCGACGAGATCACCGCACGCGCCGCAGCATTAGACTCAGTAACAATGTTCCGCGAACCCTTCTCACTTCGAAACATCTTCAACTTCAGCTCCGATCAGCGCACGCGCATCATGTTCTTCGCCACCGGCATCGATCTCCTGCCCGGCGAATCCATCACCGTCCAACTCGAAGACACCGACCACCACCTCTACCCTCTCTTCGTCGAAGACATCCGCAAACTCCCTAATTTCAATTTCTCCCAAATCACCGTCAAACTCCCCGACTCCATCTCCGTCGAAGGCGACTTCCAACTCTCCCTCACCTTCCACGGCACGACCAGCAACAAGCCACTGATCAGCATCGTGCGATAGCTGCCAAGATATTTAGCCACGGATTACACGGATGAATCCGTAATCAATCCGTGTTTATCTGTGGCCTAACTAACTCTCTTGCGTCGGGCGCTCATCACAGCGACCACAACGATTGCCCCGACCACACCACCGGTTATGGCGACGTTGGCTTTTCCCAAAATCAAGGTTTGGATTAGGGTTACGACAACCGCTACAACAATCGCGACTACGATTAGGAGCAGGATGGTTTTGAGGTTCAGGGCTTGGGTGTCGGTGTCGGTCATGATTCTCCTTCTCTGACGGGCCAGGGTTGTTGGGTGTTGGTGGCTTTGGGAGGAAGTGAAAAGTGAGGTGCGGAGATTGGCTCTTCACAGCTTAGCGGCGAGGCTGAGAGAGCGATGAATCCGTCTTCCAGCAACTGGGTCAATCCGAAGAGGCATACCTTATCAGTAGGGATTTCGGTGAGGCCGGTTTCAAGTAATGAGAATTCGCGCGTGATGTCGGCTACGGTGCGCTGGCCGTCGCATAGATGTAATAAAACCCCGGCGAGTGGCGAGAGTTGCCAGACGTTCAGGTCGTCGCCGGCGCTACTGAAGATTACGGTAGCATCGGACGCGGAGACCTGACTGAGATCGGTCCTGTTTTTCAAACACGAGATCAATTCCTTGTAATCAACCTCTAAGTCCACCACAAACAAAGAATCGATCACGTAAGGAACTGTGCTTTCATCCAACTGCTCGGTTTCTTCGATGATGCGTTGGCCCTGATGTCGCACCGGCGCCGACTCCGCTCGTGCTATAGCGGCGATTGCAGCCGGCGCGTTTGCCATCTCCGGCAAATAACAACTCTCGACAAACTCCAGGAACTCGTGTTGAAAGCGGCGATGTGAATAATAAGGAGTCCAGCCGGTATCCTCTTCAGAACCGGTCGACTTTCTTTCGACGCGCCATTGTTTCCAGGCGTCGAAGACCGTCAACAAGTCGCCACTATCCTGAAGCACGGCAACTGGCAACCAGCGAAACCACGTCGCCAGGTAAGTAACGAAATCAATCACTTCTTTGACGTAGCTGCGCTCGAGCTGCTCGGTTGGTATCGCGTAAAAGTTTGGAAAGATGTCAGGATGCGCCTTGATCATTTCGATCTCGACCGGATCCTCGCACCAGCTTTGATGAGACATGTCGGAAAAGACATGGTCGAACACCAGATGATCTTTGTGCTGATCGTAAACCGGCGTCGCAGCGAGCGGCGCGAGCAGCGAACACTGCGGTTCCGCATGGTCGAAGCGAAGCGAGTCGATGAAGAAGTGGATCGTATCGCGCAGATCGTCACGAGTCTCTTCCGGAAAGCCGGCGATCAAAGCGACGGTGGTCTTGATGCCACAACGATCGGCACACGCGATCCGCTGTACGGCTTCGGCCAGATCGAGTTTCTTGTTGATTACATGTTGCAGTCGCTGGGAACCGGTCTCGATACCGAAGAAGATGCCGGTGCATCCTGCTCGCGCCATCAACTCCAACAACTCATCATCGATGCAATCGGTGCGCGCGCTGCAGCCCCAGGTAAACTTTTCTCCGCTTTCAAGTATGGCGTCACAAAATGCCACCACCTTCTTGCGGTCGATGGTGTACATGTCGTGAACCAGACTGAAATATCCCAGCCCGTATTCGTTTTTAAGCGACGCAATGTCGGCAATCATCCTTGACGGAGACTTCAAACGGAAGTTGCGTCTGAAGAAATCGTTCGTCGAACAGAAGGTGCAGGCAAATGGACAGCCCCTACCGATCTCGAGGTGAACTCCACCACGATCTTTGAGTCTGAGATCGAGATCGAACGCCGGCAGCGGCAGTCGATCCAAATTCTCTACAACCGGAGCGTTTGGATTTCGAATCACCTCGTCGTCACGACGGAAGGTGATACCCGGCATGGTTTGCCACGACACTTCGCTTTCGAAGAGTTGCAACAACGATGGAAAGGTGTCGTCCGCTTCGCCTCGAACAACGATGTCCACGCACGGAAAAGCGTTCAAGGTGGCAACGTCTACGACAGAGGCCTGTGGCCCGCCCAGAATGATCTTCGCTTGCGGGTTCACGCGCCTGATTTCCTGAGCGAGGCGCAAGGTGAGCGGGTATGAGCCGCAAATCGAGCTCAACCCCACGATGTCGAAACTCTGTGCCGGCAGATGCCTGACGACAAATGAGTAAAACAACTCGGAAGGCTGCAGCGGCCCGACGCCCGCATCGCGATTAATCGAAGGGCGAGTCGTGTCGAGTCTGACAAATTCGAAGAAGAGATCGTCGAGATTGACGATACACGGATCGTAAGCTTGCTGGCGGAGCAACGCGGCTAAGGTAAGCACGCCGAGCTGTGCACCAGTGTTTGAATTCGCCCCGGCCGTCAAATCTGGATCGATAAAGTCGGAAACTGTCAGAGCTGTAACGAGGCAGATGCTTTTCATAAAGCAAAGCCGCTGTAAGACAGTTAGACGACCTGGTTCTTCGACTTCGCTACCACGTCAACGACCATCTGCTTGGATTTCGCCTTCGAGGCGGTCGCTTTAGCTTTGAGCGTATCGACGAGTTGTTTTTGGAAGCTGGCTTTAAGCTCGCTTACCTGAGCGCGAGTGAGGCCAAGGTCTTTCGGGATATTGATTTCAACTTTAGGTCTCGCCATTTGGAAATCACCTCCGTGTTATGAGTATGGACCAGACGTGAAAGGACGGCGGAATATACCACTGTTTAGCCACAAAAGGCACATAAAACACAAAAAATTACGTCGAGCGCTCGAGGCATAACTTTGGTGTTTTATGTGCCTTTGTGGCTAAAAACTTTGTGGCTAAAAACGCGGTGGGTGGCCGCCGAAGCGACCACCCATAAACGATCGGGGCTGGGGGATCAATGTGAGCGGAGCTGGTGACCGTCGAGATCTTCTTCCTGAATAAACCTCACCGCCATTACCCCATACTGCTTCAAACGGCGATAAAGTTTACTGCGGTCGATACCGAGTGCGGCTGCGGCGCGCACCTGGTTGCCACCAAACTGCTGTAGGACTGAAAGGATGTAGCGCTTTTCGATCTCGGCAAGCGGAACCGTGTCGTTCATGTATGCCTGAAGCACTTGCCTGAAATCGTCGGCGCTGGGTTGCGGAGCTGCAGTCAAAATCTCCGGCGGCAGATCGCCGGTGTCCAGCTCGTCGTCGAGACCGATGGCGAGCGCATACTCAATGGTGTTTTCAAGTTCGCGAACGTTCCCCGGCCACGGATAGTCGCAAAGCGCGCGCATTGCTTCCGGTGTGAACTTTCGCAACGGCTGACCATTTCTCTCCGACTTCACACGCAGGAAGTGCTCGACCAACAACCGCACGTCGTCACCACGTGTGCAAAGCTCTGGCACGTGCAACGGCAGAACTCGGAGCCTGTAATAAAGGTCAGGACGGAAACGACCTTCCGCGACAGCCTGGGCGAGATCGCAGTTGGTCGCCGAGATGATGCGAACGTCGATCGCGATGTTGGCGCGTGCTCCGATTCGCCGCACGGTGCGTTCCTGCAAGACGCGCAAGAGCTTCGCCTGCGCCGACAGATTCAACGCGTCAACTTCGTCGAGAAAGAGTGTGCCGCCCGAAGCTTTTTCAAAGAGGCCACTGCGGTTCTCGTGCGCGCCCGTAAACGTGCCGCGCTGGTGACCGAAGAGTTCGGCTTCGATAAGCGTCTCGGGAATAGCGGAACAGTTGAGATCTACAAAGGCGTGATCGCGCCGCGGGCTCTGATCGTGGATTGCACGGGCGGCAAGTTCTTTGCCGGTTCCGGTCGCGCCGGTAATCAGTACTGAAGCGTCAGTGGGGGCCACACGTTCGATTACGGAAAAGAGTTTCCTCATCACCGGCGACTGGCCGATGAGAGTGGGAGATTTGGAACTACCTACCCTGGGGTTTTCCTTATGCTCGTTTGCTATCGCGGTGGACCGTGCGTGGCTGGTCGCGTGGTTGGTGGACCATCCATCGATAGCAGTTGGAGTTGCTAGGGGCATTAATTAACTAACTCCTTACTGGGTAAAATCCTCACTCAATCGCGGTTGAAGAAGGCGACTCCAACTTGGATAAAACGGGGAGTACTCCTTACGATTGGAATAACAAAACGTCGAAACGTCTTGATGTTCCGAATCCTTAGCCAACGTCTCAAACACCAAACCCTGTGTGTTCTGCGCGTTAGTTACACTCGTTGGCCCAAGGGGGCGACGGAGCAATACTGGTTTTTAGTAATAATAGAGAAACTGTCCGAGACCTTAGCGGTTTTGGGTAAAGCTAGATATTGCTAACTCAAACAATTCCTTCGTAGCCCAACTTTTTAAGACACTTGGATCCGAAGCGCTGCTCGCAAGTAAAGGGCCATCGCTACAGATCGTCATTTTCTTCACAATTTCCTCTGGAATGTGTTTCAAAGAGTTCCTTGTCATTAGTATGTTGTCCAGCATCTGGACGCGGTTTCTAGAATTTGGAACGCGGATCGAACGGATCGGGTAACGGATCGGTGATCAGTGTTCCCGCTATGTGGACTGGAACGCCCCACGCATTATTCCTTTAATTCAGGTGCTGAGAAAAATGAGGGCACACTATGCGGTCAGTTAAGGCCGGAGTCTGCGCGTTGTCGAACATAGAAGATTTACTTTGCTTTTGAGCTAAAACATGCTGGCTATCAGGCTTTACATTTCCGCGCTGACACTCGTCTTTTTATTTCTCGTGATCACGCATCGAGGTCTCGGGGTCCTCGAAGCTGTGGTGATAACGTGCGCGATCATCTATTTGATTCTTGACGTTAGAACGGATCTGCAAATGCTGAGAGCAGAATTCCGTTTATTGCAGGCCCTCGAGCAACACATCTCCAAACTGCTGAGTTGAAAACCATGCTCGTCCTTATCATTTACGCCACACTGAGCTTTTTCGCCACACTCGTACTGCATGAGTTGGGGCATTACTTCGCTGCGCGTATATGTGCTGTTCCGGTCAAGCAGTTGGGGCTTGGCTCGGGCCCAAAGCTTTTTGGTTTTCGCGTCGGCAAAGTTGATTGCCAGATACGACTGCTTCCAGTGAGCGCGTACGTGCAGATGGATATGAGCGCATTGCAACGTCGACCGCTCATCCAGCAGTTGTTTGTGCTCGGAGCAGGAATTGGAGTGAACCTTGTGCTTTGCGTTTTGACGTGGGGCTCACTGTTTAGCGTATTCAATCTCGCGCTCGCCCTCGGAAACTTGATACCCGTGTACCAACTCGACGGCTGGAAAAGCGGCATGGTGATTTGCCGGCGAGTGTTTGGACGACCGAGTCCGTTGGTTGAGTGGATCCTGACGATCGGTGGAGGGGCAATTGGGTTGTCAGTCCTGGCGCGAGCCATTCTTCTCAATGTGTAATCGACATGAGCACACCGTATTGGGGAAACATCGATAGTCGACGTCTCGCACGTGCTTACGTGGCGCTTGCCTTCGCACAGGACGTGGCAAAAGGCTACGCCAGGGATCACGCGTCGCTGCACCCGCTGCTATCCGCGCTCGATATGTCTGCGAAGTTGATTGAGGAGATTCTTGAGGACGTCTTGCCGGAAGAGGAAGAAGTTTCTGCCACGGATGACACGGATTACACAGAGCTAACTATGTAATCCGTGTTCATCTGTGAAATCCGTGGCTTACATGCCCATGCCGCTCATGCCGCCCATACCACCTGGCATTGCGGGGCTGCCCTTGTCGTCCTCGGGGATTTCCGAGACCATCGCTTCGGTCGTCAGCATCAATCCTGCAATTGAAGCCGCGTTCTGAAGCGCTGTGCGAGTGACCTTCGCCGGGTCGATGACGCCAGCCTTTACGAGATCCTCGAACGTCTCAGTCGCCGCGTTGAAGCCGATGTTCTCGCTCTTCTCGGAACGAACACGCTCGACAATAACCGCGCCTTCCTTACCAGCGTTCTGCACGATCTGGCGCAGCGGCTCTTCCAACGCACGACGAACGATGTTGACGCCGATCTGCTCGTCAGGATCGCCTTCGCCGTCGGCATTGGCTTGCCATTTCTCAAGCGCCTTCGCCGCTCTCACTAACGCGACGCCGCCGCCGGGAACGATTCCTTCCTCGACAGCCGCGCGAGTCGCGTGCATTGCATCCTCAACACGAGCCTTCTTCTCTTTCATCTCGGTCTCGGTTGCGGCACCGACTTTGATCACTGCCACACCGCCGACGAGCTTCGCGAGACGCTCCTGAAGTTTCTCGCGATCGTAGTCGGAAGTCGTATCTTCCATCTGTGCGCGTAGAGTCTTGACGCGACCTTCGAGGTCTGACTGTTTGCCGACGCCTTCAACGATCGTGGTGTTGTCTTTGTCGATCGTGATCTTCTTGGCGCGGCCGAGATCTTCGAGCTTGACGTTCTCGAGTTTGATACCGAGATCTTCACTGATGACTTTGCCACCGGTGAGAATCGCGATGTCTTCGAGCATTGCCTTGCGACGATCGCCGAATCCCGGAGCCTTAACGGCAGCGATGTTCAAGGTGCCGCGGAGCTTGTTAACAACGAGTGTTGCAAGCGCTTCACCTTCGACGTCTTCGGCGATGATGAGCATAGGCTTGCCGAGCTTCGCAACCTGTTCGAGCAAAGGCAGCAGATCTTTCATCGAGCTGATCTTCTTCTCGTTGATGAGGATCAGCGGATTGTCGAGCACTGCTTCCATGCGCTCCGGATCCGTAACGAAGTACGGGCTCAGGTAACCGCGGTCAAACTGCATTCCCTCGACAACCTCGAGCGAAGTATCCATCGTGCGCGACTCTTCAACCGTGATGACGCCGTCTTTGCCGACCTTGTTCATGGCTTCGGCAATGATGTTGCCGATGGTGTAGTCGCCGTTCGCCGAAACTGTTCCGACCTGCGCGATCGCATCGCCCTTAACGGGCTTCGAAAGCTTCTGGATCGCCTCGGTGGCTTTCTCGACAGCCTTGTCGATGCCACGCTTGAGCGCCATCGGGTTCGCGCCTGCGGCAACAGTCTTCACGCCTTCGCGGAAGATCGCCTGTGCCAGCACGGTCGCGGTGGTGGTGCCGTCACCGGCAACGTCTGAAGTCTTGGAAGCGACTTCGCGCACCATCTGCGCGCCCATGTTTTCGAGCGAGTCTTTCAACTCGATCTCTTTGGCGACAGTGACGCCGTCTTTCGTGATCGTGGGGGAACCGAACTTCTTGTCGATTACAACGTTGCGGCCCTTGGGACCGAGGGTGATCTTCACTGCGTCAGCGAGCTGATTGATGCCACGCAAAATCGCTGCACGCGAGTCCTCACCGTGAATCACCTGCTTTGCCATCGTTATTTACCACCTTTCTTGCTGCCGCCGCTGGCCGCGCCGGCGCGTTCAAGAATGCCGAGGATCTCGTCCTCACGCATGATGAGAAGCTCTTCGCCATCGATCTTGATTTCAGAGCCGCTGTATTTTCCGAAAAGAACGCGATCGCCTTGTTTGACGTCGAGGGGTTGGCGGGTGCCGTCGTCCTTATATTTGCCTTCGCCGACTGCGATTACTTCGCCTTCCTGGGGTTTTTCCTTGGAGTGTCGGGGATGATGATGCCGCCCCGCACCTGCTCGCCCTCTTCGATTCGCTTCACGATGACGCGATCATGAAGAGGTCTGATGTTGGTTGCCATGCCTTGGTTCTCCTTTCAAATTCGCTCAAAAGTTGGGATTTGGATTATTAAAACGTATGTTTGCTAGCACTCATTGAGTATGAGTGCTAAAGAATAGAGCGGTCTGAGATGCTTGTCAACCGTACCACAAAAGAGTTTGGGTTTAGCGGTACGCGGCCTTCTTCAGGGTTGTGACTTTTGTGCCTTTTTGTGGCGAGTCCTGGTTTTTATAGGTGGCGACGCGTTTGGCGAGGGTGTTGCGGTGGATGCCGAGGACGGCTGCCGTGTTCGAGAGATGTTGTTTGTGGCGCGCGAGGGCCTTCTTTATATATAGCTTTTCAAACTCGCAGAGAGCCTCATCCAAAAGGATGTGGCCCTCGAGCATCTCGTCGATCAGGCTTTCGAGTCGGGTGTGAATCAAAGCTCTTTTCCGGTTAACAATCGGTACGCTTCCAGGTAACGCGCAGTCGTAGCGGCGGCGATCTCGGGTGGAATTGCCGGTGCGGGCGGCTTCTTGTCCCAATCGAGTGTTTCGAGGTAGTCGCGCACGAACTGTTTGTCGAACGAAGGTTGTGAACGCCCGGGCTCGTATTCGTCAGCAGGCCAAAATCGTGAGGAGTCAGGCGTCAGCACTTCGTCGACCAGTAAGAGCTGTCCGTCTTTATCCAATCCAAATTCAAATTTCGTATCCGCGATGATGATGCCACGCTCGCGTGCATGCGCTTCTGCTTCGGTGTAGAGACGCAGCGTCGTGTCGCGCAGCAGCGCGGTGTTCTCCGCGCCGATCAGATCGCGTACTTGATCCTCAGTGATGTTCTCGTCGTGACCTTCTTCAGCTTTCGTTGACGGCGTGAAGAGCGGTTCGGGAAGTTTCGCCGATTCGACGAGGCCTTCAGGAAGTTTGTGGCCACATACCGAGCCGGTCCTCAAATAATCCTTCCAACCGGAACCGACAAGATAGCCACGCACGACGCACTCGACAGGAAACACTTGCGCCCGACGGACGAGCATCGAGCGTCCTTTAAGAGTCTGCGCGTGACGCTGGATCGCAGGTGGCATCGCGTCGACGTTGCTCTCGATCAGGTGATTGGCGACGACGTGACCGAGCTTCTCAAACCAGAACTCGGAGAGTGAAGTCAGCACTTCGCCTTTACGCTCGATCGGCGTCGGCAGTATGCAATCGAAAGCAGAGATGCGATCCGTAGCGACGATCAGCAGGCTTTGATCGTCAACTTCATAAACGTCGCGTACCTTGCCACGCCGATGCAGTTTCAGATCGGAAAGAGATGTTTGAAGAACAGGTGCAGCGCTCATTGTTAGATGGATAGAGGGTCGGATTTTGCGCGTGCGAAAAACGTTTGTCAAGAAGCGGGATGGATTTATATATAAGCCGCGGATGAACGCGAATGAACGCGGATCAGATCTGCGTTTATCTGCGTTCATCCGCGGCTCAAAATTCTATTGCAAGGCTTCTTTGAGTCTCCGGATCTGCGATGCGTGGTTGTGCGCGTGGGCGGCGTAGATCTTTAACCAGTCTTCAGTCGAGTATCTTCCACTTTCGGTATGTGTGCCGACTCGCTGCCAGTCATCATCACTCATCAAATGCAGAAGTTGCACGGTCGATTCACGTGAACTACGGAAAGCGTCGAGTGCGGGCGCCATGTCTCGCTCGTTGTAACGAAGCTTGCTAGCGTACTCGTCCTGATCGTATCCCTGAATAACTGCATTGTCTTCGATGAGAAGTTTTCGTAATCTGGCTGCTGAGAAGCTTTCGCTGTCGCCGAGATGATGAACAATCTCTCGCGCGCTCCATTTGCCGGGAATGGGATGCGCGCCCAGGCTGTCAGCGGGGAATCCCTCGAGGGCGTTCATGACTTCGTTGTATCCGGCGGCATAGGTGGTGATGAGCTCGTTTCGTTCTTCGGGTGTCATCGTCTTTCGGGTCCTTAATTATTGGGATGGCGGTCACAGACAGCATAGCAAACCTTTGTATTCTCAGAATAGGAGCACTTTGGGCTTGAACATGGCACCGCTTCTCCTGTACTATTCGCCACGAACCGAGTTGCGCCAACGACCCCGTGGTGCGTGCCCTCTGAGCCTCCTGTCAGTTCAATTCGACGACTAAACTCCGATGGCTACAGCTACTGACAGACAGAAAACAGCTAAAGAAAACTTCGCAGTTCCCGACTCTGGCGAACGTAAAGTATCGCTGCTGGTAGTGGAAGACGATGAGAATATCTCGACTGCAATCAGCGAGTATTTCTCGCGCGCGGGGTACAACGTAAAAACAGTTGAGGACGGACTGAACGGCGTGAAAGCCGCGCTGGACGATCCTCCGGACGCAGTGGTCCTGGACCTGATGCTGCCCAAGATGGACGGCCTCGCGGTTTGCAAGGAACTGCGCGAGAAGGTCGGCTACCTGCCCATTCTCATGCTCACCGCCAAGGACGACGTGGTCGACAAGGTGCTTGGGCTGGAGATGGGCGCGGACGACTACATCACCAAACCATTCAGCCTGCGCGAGCTCGAAGCCCGCATCAAGTCGGTACTCCGGCGTACACGAAATGGCCCCACCACGGAAGGTATGCGTGATGAAGCTCCGATCGTGCGTGGCCGTTTGCGAATCGACTCAGCCAAGCGTGAAGTGACGATTGGCGACCGGCAGGTTGAGCTGACGCCGAAGGAATTCGACCTCCTTCGCCTGTTTGCTTCGAATCCGGGGCGCGTGTTTCCGCGCAAGTACCTGCTCGAAAAGATCTGGGATTACTCATACGAAGGCTACGACAGGACGATCGACTCCCACATCAATCGACTGCGCGCCAAGATTGAAGAGAACCCCGAGAACCCGCAGATGGTCCTGACCGTTTGGGGCATCGGCTACAAGTTCAGCGACGAGCAATAGGTCCTGTAAAGACATAGGACCTATACCCTCACAAAATACTTTAACAATTCCGTAGCAATTCCCGCCCGGTTATTGTATTCTTCCGCACAGTTTGTACAACATATGGGCTCGGCCCCCCCGAGTTCCCCCGTTCCCCCGACGCTATTTGAAACTTGGAGGAGTCGAGATGATTTGTATTGTGCGGCGGCTTCTGCCGGCTTTTATGTTGTGGACTGCTATTTTGACACTTGCTGTGCCCTCACAAGCGCAAAACGCCAGTGTCACTACTCGCGCCGCGATCACAGTTCTCGACAGCACGAAGGAGCAGGATGGACTGCTTGGCTCCGTGCGTCGAGTCAGAACCGAAACCGCAAAGATCGAGCTCAAGGACGGGCGGCCAATCGAAGGTCCACCGCAACTGGTCGAAATCACCACCTACGGAATCAAAGGCAATCGCATTGAAAACACTTCGTATCCCCTCAAGGACGGACTTGTAGGCAAAGAGGAATATAAGTACGACGAGCGCGGCAACATCACTGAGATGACTGTGCGCGACGAGCGTGGCGCGATCCTCAGTCGCGAAGCCTACAGTTACGACTTCGACAAGCTTGGGAATTGGACGAAGATGGTCACAAGTCTCGTTGTTTTCGAAAACGGCGAGCTGAAGCGAGAACCGATCGAGGTTACCTACCGGACCGTCACTTATTACTACGACGACACTGTCGCAAAGATTGCCGAGGAACCAAAGCCGCAACCGGTACAGACGGCGCCCGCGGTTCCTGAAGCTGCCGCCCTGCGAACAGATCAGCCGGTTCTTGATCCAGTTGCCCTCTCAGCACCTACTTCATCCGTGCAGATCGAATCAGAGCCGCCACCTGCCTTTGTACCGATAAAATCCGTTGAATCCGCGCCAAAACCAGCCACGGATAACACGGATGCAAACGGATTATTTCTTGCCGGACGTGATTTCCTCAATCAGCACAAAGATCGCGAAGCCATAAAAGCATTTAAAGACTCTATAAAACTCAATCCGGACGATGCCGAAGCGCAGTACGGGTTGGGCTTGGCAAACTTTCGAATGGGCCGGTTCAGAGATGCCGCTGACGCGTTCAAGAAAGCGTCGGTGTTACAGCCGCGCATGGCGAAGGCGCATTACGGGTTGGGTCTCGCTTACCAGGAACTCGGAATGGAAAAGCAACTGATGGAGGAATACCGGGTTTTGGAAAACCTCGACCATGCCCTCGCGAAGAAGTTGGCCCAAACCTTCCCGCAATACAACTTCTCGTGTCGAGTGGTTAAGGGCTGTCCGTAGTTGCAGATTCGTTGTAAGGAGCATTAATGCAGAACGAGCGTTTTGTGGTGTTGACCGGACACCTCAGCAATTATCCCCTTTCCGATCTCGTCGGGATTCTTCGTCATCAACGCAAGTCGGGCCGCCTCTTGATCGAGTATGCAAAAGGTCCGGCGACGTTCTTCTTTCAAAACGGTGAGCTGATCGACGCGCGCATGAACGAGCTTACCGGGTTGCAGGCGATCTGCGTAGCGCTGGCCCAACCGGAAGCGTCGTTTAATTTCAATCCGTTGATACAGAGCTCGCGACGTTCGATCGAGTCGTCGTATAGACGTGCGGTGGCGGAGCTGTTTGGTTGTTGGGATGAGAGTTTCGCCCAAATTGAAACTGCCACGGCGTCGCAGCCTGAAGTTCTCGCGTTGCCGCCCGCGCCACCGGTGATCGTGCGCAAGCGTTCGCTGTTTTTGATCGCGGCGGCGATCGCGATCGCGGTTGGACTATCGATCGTGATTGCTCTGATCGGTGGTCTCAACAACAACGCGGCTGCTGAGGCGGCGGTGCAGCCGACTCAGACTCACGTCGTGCCGATCGACGGAACCGAAACTGAAGTCTCAAAAGAGCCGGTCACAACAGTCATTAAGCCGAGTCGCAAAGAAGAGAAGCGAAATACACCGGAAGCGAAGCCGGCAGTGAAGAGCGAAACCCAGGCAGTCGCCGAAGCTAAACCAGTAAAAGAGCCACTGAAAGAGCCGGAACCGGAGCAGGCATCGCAATCGATCAAGGTCGTGATGCAGATCGAGAATGGACGCGTGTTGAAAGCCTCGATCGCCAATCCAAAACCCGGCATGGACAGCTACGAAGCGCTCGCACTGCGAATCGCACGGCAGCGTCGTTATCCAGCGACGGCAAATGGTGGACAAACCGTAACGATCAATGTCAGCCGATAAAACAGAACAAGTCCGGAAGATTTCACGCAAAGGCGCAGAGATCGCAAAGGCGCAAAGGCGCGCCCGAGACATTTGACCCGCCTTTGCGTCTTTGCGTCCTTCTTTGCGTCTTTGCGTGAAATCACTTTTTGAAATGAGGAACACCCGATGTTATTTCTCGAAAGCAAAACCCTGAATCTCGCAGTCCACACCGCCGGCCGCATCAGACTGCTCCAGGAACTTCACGCGCAAAACCTCGTGCCGCTGATCCGCTCGCAGCGTCTGCGCTGTTTCGAAGACGTTCTGCTCGGCATGGATCGCGTCAACGAAATGGAGACCGCGCTCGCGAACTCAACCGAATCAACCACCGGCGAGCCGTACGTGCGTGGCGACCTGTTCTGCCTTCAAGACTACATTCTCTTCCTCGTTTTCGAAGACGATGACTCCGTTCGTGCCGGAATCGTCTACGAAGCACAAACTCCCGAACCCTTCCGAAAGCTCGATGCGTTCTGTCACGACGTTCGCAGCGTCCTGCTGTCGCAACAGCAACAGATCGCGATGACGTTTCCGGAGTGGGAGACGAGCAGCGCCGCGATGGCGCGCGGATTCAGAACGTTCGTCGAGCGACAGGACGCCGACTCGCTCTTCACGAGTCTGCGTAAGGAGACGATGAGCAAGCGCATTCTCGCTGCGTCGAAACTCGAAGACGAAAGCGCGCGCGTGTTTCTGCGAACTGCGCGCAACGCACATCAGGAAGGCTACGCCGCCAAACTGCTCACCGGCCACACTGAATCAGCCGACGTGCCGATACAACGTCTCGAAGATGCGGGCCTCGTCGAAAGGGAAGTCCAGATCAGTTGCCGCAAGACCGGACACGCGCTCTTTCGCTTGCCGAATCCACACGCGCTCGCAGTCGTGACGGTGAGCGATGCGACGTGCAGCGAATGCGGCGCGCCCGTGGCTGATGAGAACGTCGAGGAAGTGATCGCGCCGACACAACTCGCCTCGTCATTGCTCGAAGATGGATCGTGGCTCGTCAGCCGGATTCACTTTCTACTACGCGAGATGGGCGTGCCGGAGCGCGAGATCGCGCTTGGACCAGCAGAGGGCAATGGCTACGGCCAGTTAATGGCGAACATCTGTGGCGAGTCGTTTTTGATCGTGACTCGTGATGGCGATCTGACGCCGGCGCTTGCGCGTTGGGCTATCGATATGGAAATCGATACTGAGGCTTCGCACCTCATGATTGTCGCGACCGGGCGTATACACAAAGAAGCAGGCGTGTTGCTGCAAAATCACTCGCGACGTCGCGTTAGTGGTGGTCAGGATTTCGAGATGATCATTGCTGACGACGTGGCCACGGCCGGGCGCGAGCTGGAGCAGGCGCTCGAGCGCGTGTCGCAGCGACTGGTTGCGGAGCAGATGTGCGTGTTGGATGGCAGCCTCGGTTTCTCGGTGAGCCGCCTGGTGTTGACGAAGTTTCATTTGCTGCACGCGGCGCAACCGAAGGAGCCGGAGATCGTTGTTGTTGAGAGCGAGCCTGAGCCTGAGCCGGAGTTTGTCCCGAGTGCACCGCTCAGTCTCGCGGCGTATTCTGAATGAAGCAGGCTAAAAAATCCCCGGCACGGCGCACCGAAGATGAGCGGTGGGCGCGAGACGTCGCCACACTCCGACAAGCCGCACACGACCTCGCACAGGGTCGTCACAAACCACAAATCGGACCATTCGATCAGATCGCCGGACTGCTTGACGATCCGTCACCCGCAGTGCGCGAGAAAGCAGTCCGTGATCTTTATGCAATGGATCCCGATCAGGCCGCAACACTCGTGAACGACGCGCTGCGCGACGGCTCGCCGGAAGAACGCCGACGCATCGGCAGCGCGCTTGCCGATTCGGGCCTGCTGTACGAAGCCATCGACGACTTGATGGCTGAAAATCACGAGAACTGTTACAGCGCGTTTTCGTTGCTGTTTCTCGTCGCGAAGGCCGGCGTTGTCGCGCCGCTCAGCAGCGTCATCGAAAAAAATCCGAGTCTCGATCTGAGTCTCGCCGTGATCAGATTGCTCGCCTCGAGCGGCGAACCTGAAGTTGCGTCAACGTTACAACGCCTCGCGTTGAATGAGGCGCTCCCACCTGAACTCCGTTCTGCTGCCGCCGAATCCATAAGCCGTTTTTGACAGGAATTACAAGATTTACCAAGATGTATAGGTGTTCAAGCTTCAATCCGAATATCAACCCAAGGGTGATCAGCCTGCCGCCATCGACCAGCTCGTCAAGGGCCTGAACGACGGCGCCAAAGATCAGGTGCTGCTCGGCATCACCGGCAGCGGCAAAACATTCACGATCGCAAGCGTCATCCAGCGTGCGCAACGCTCGACGCTCGTGCTCGCGCACAACAAGACGCTCGCCGCGCAGCTCTTTCAGGAGTTTCGCTCGCTCTTTCCGCAGAACGCGGTCGAGTATTTCGTCTCGTATTACGACTATTACCAACCCGAAGCGTACGTTCCCGCCGCCGACGTCTACATCGAGAAGGAAGCGATCATCAACGAAGAGATCGATCGCTTGCGGATGTCTGCAACGCGAGCGCTGTTTGAGCGACGCGACGTGATTGTGGTCGCGAGCGTGTCGTGCATTTACGGCCTCGGCGATCCGGATGCATATTACGGTCTGCTTTTCTTTGTCGAGCCGGGCGAGCGCATGTCGCGCGACGTGTTGTTGCAGCGTCTGGTCGAGCTGCAATACGAACGATCAGACATCAACTTTCAGCGCGGCACGTTTCGTGTGCGCGGCGACGTCGTCGAGATCTATCCCAGTTACCAGGATCAGGCTTACCGGATCGAGTTGTGGGGCGATGAGATCGATTCAGTCTCGACGATCGATCCGTTGCTCGGCGAAGTGATTGCGAAGCACACGTCGCGCGTGCCGATCTATCCGAAGACTCACTACGTGATGTCGCGGCCGACAATCAAACGAGCGATCAAGACGATTCGCGAGGAGCTCGAATGGTGGGAGCCGAAGCTGATCTCGGAAGGAAAACTGGTCGAGGCGCAACGGCTGCACCAGCGCACGATGTTTGATCTCGAGATGATCAAGGAGATGGGTTTTTGTCGCGGCATCGAGAACTATTCGCGACACCTGACCGGGAAGAACCCCGGCGAGCCGCCGCCGACGCTGCTCGACTACCTGCCGCGCGACACGTTGATCGTCATCGACGAGTCGCACCAGTCGATTCCGCAGGTGCGTGGCATGTTCGAAGGCGATCAGTCGCGCAAGCGCACGCTGGTCGAGTATGGATTTCGTTTGCCTTCGGCGTTGGACAACCGGCCGTTGAACTTTGCTGAGTTTGAATCGCGTATCGGGCAGACGATCTATGTCTCGGCGACGCCTGGTCCGTATGAGCTGACGAAGGCGAGTGGTGAAGTCGTCGAGCAGATTATCAGGCCGACGGGATTGATGGATCCCGAGGTTGAAGTGCAACCGGTCAAAGGTCAGATCGATCATCTGCTCGAAGAGTGCCGGCAGCGTGCGGAGCGGCACGAGCGAGTGCTTGTCACGACGTTGACCAAGCGCATGGCTGAAGATCTGACGGAGTATTTCACCGAAGTCGGTGTTCGTGTTCGGTATTTGCACTCGGATATCGAGACGCTCGAGCGCATCAAGATTTTACGTGACTTGCGGCGTGGTGAGTTTGATGTGCTTGTTGGGATCAACTTGTTGCGCGAAGGTTTAGATTTGCCGGAAGTGTCGCTCGTCGCGATTCTCGATGCGGACAAGGAAGGTTTTCTGCGGTCTGAGCAGTCGTTGATACAGACGATCGGGCGCGCGGCGCGTAATGCGAGTGGCAAGGCGATACTGTATGCGGATCGTGTGACTGAGTCGATGAAGCGTGCGATGGAAGAGACGCAACGGCGACGCGCGATACAGGAAGCGTTCAATCGTGAGAACGGGATCACACCGCAGACGATTGTGAAGCCGATCGAAGCGACGTTGATTACGGCGTCGGAAGCGGACTACTTCAAGGTGCCGTCGGAGGTTGAGGAGATTGAAGACTACTCGCCCGCGAATCTCGAAGCCACGATCACGCGCTTGGGGGTCGAGATGCGCGCCGCGGCGAAGCGCTTCGAGTTTGAGAAAGCCGCGGAGTTGCGCGACCGCATCAAGGTGTTGCGCGATCGCGAGCTTCAGGTGATGTAGTGCAAACAAAGTCACAGCCAGACGAGATCGAATCGTTTTTAACGGACGCGAGTTTCATCCGCGGTGGTTATGCAGATCGTGTCGTTCTGCCGGAGAGCATTGAGGATGTTTCCGAGATTCTCGCGAGCGCCAACCGCGATCGAGTGCCTGTTACGGTTTCAGGGGCGGGCACGGGGACGGTTGGCGGGCGCGTCGCGTACGGCGGGATCGTTCTAGCTACTGACAAGCTGAATCACATCAAGAGTATTGATCGCGACGGGTTTGCCGTAGTCGAAGCGGGAGTGATCCTTGCTGACCTGCAACGGGCGGTAGACCAGCAGGGATTACTGTACCCGCCTGATCCGACGGAGCGTGGCTGCTTCGTCGGCGGCAATGTCGCAACCAACGCATCCGGCGCCCGGACTTTCAAGTATGGACCGACACGCAATTACATTCGACGACTCAGAGTCGTCCTCGCGTCTGGTGAAGTAGTTGACCTGCGTCGCGGTGAGATACGCGCCGATGCAAACGGAAGAATGCGCGTCGGCTCGATCGAGCTGACGCTCCCGCCTTTTCACATGCCCGCGACTCGCAAGAATGCGACCGGTTATTTCATCGCGCCGGAGATGGACGCGATCGATCTGTTTATCGGGAGTGAAGGCACGCTCGGCGTGATCTGTGAGATCGAAGTCAGGCTGCTGCCCAGACCGGAAGGTCTGCTGAGTGGCGTCGTGTTTTTTGCGAACGAAGCAGACGTGCTCGCTCTCGTCGCTGATGCGCGAAAGCATGCCGACGCGCGCGCCATTGAATTCTTCGACAACGAATCTTTGAACTTCCTCCGCGAGAAGTATCCAAACATTCCTCCGCAAGCCGTGGGCGCGATCTTCTTCGAGCAGGAGACGACTGAAGCAACCGAAGAATCGATTTTGAGCGAATGGACAGCGCTCCTCGATCAGCACCACGCACTATCCGATTCATGGTTTGCGACAAACGAGCAGGATCAGGCGAAGCTGCGCGAATTTCGTCATCAACTGCCGGTCCTGATGAACGAATGGTTTGCGCACTACAAGCAGCGCAAAGTCTCGACCGACATGGCCGTGCCCGACGACGCTTTCCCCGGACTCTTCCGTTTATATAAGGACACACTGACCGCGAGCGGTCTGCGCTACACGATCTTCGGCCACATCGGCGACAACCACGTTCACGTCAACATTCTCCCGCGCAACGACACCGAAGGCGCCCACGCGCGTGAGTTATACCTTCAATTCTTAAAATACGCAGCATCGGTCGGCGGCACCTTGTCAGCCGAACACGGCGTCGGCAAATTGAAGCGCGACTACCTGCACCTGTTCTACACCGACGATGAGCTGCGCGCGATGGCGACAATAAAAAAGGCTCTCGATCCCAACGGAATCATGGGCCGCGGAAATATTTTCTCCGAAGAATTGTTATAAATTACTTTGCGAAAGGAATCCGTAACATGTTCACCCATGTTAACGTCCTCACTAGGGAGATCATCGGGGCGGCCATCGAGGTCCATCGTCACCTCGGCCCAGGATTATTGGAGTCTGCTTACTTGCAGTGTTTGACTCGCGAGTTATCTCTGAAGGAAATACCATTTAAGCGCGAATGGCCATTGCCTTTAGAGTACAAGGGAGTTCGCCTAAGCTGCAGTTATCGTCTGGATCTACTCGTCAGTGACGCCGTGGTTGTCGAAATAAAATCGATTGAGACTTTGACATCCATTCATGATGCGCAGTTACTTACGTATCTCAAACTCGGAGGCTGGAAAGTAGGACTGCTGATTAACTTCAATGTTGAAGTATTGAAGACAGGAATTCGCCGCAAGGTGTTAGGATTAGCGGAGTAACTCTGCGTAACCTCTGCGTTCTCTGCGCCTCTGCGGTGATATAAGCCGTAGGAGCAGATTACCGCAGAGGCGCAGAGAACGCAGAGGTTACGCAGAGAAGATCTTACATGCTACGTTTCACTACCGCAGGAGAATCACATGGACGATCGCTCGTCGCGATCGTTGAAGGACTGCCCGCCGGAGTACCTGTCGATCAGGAATTGATTGACAACGAGCTGCGACGACGCCAGCTTGGATACGGACGCGGGGGGCGGATGAAGATTGAGCGCGATCATGCCGAGATACTTACCGGCGTCCGGCATGGGCTTACGCTCGGCTCGCCGCTCACCTTGCTGATCGAGAACAAAGATTGGCCCAACTGGACCGACGTCATGGCATCCGAGCCGCGCGACGTCGCGCCGGAGAAGTCGAGGCGCCTGAAACGTCCGCGCCCTGGCCACGCCGATCTCGCGGGCGGTCTGAAATATGACGTGCGCGATCTCAGGAACATTCTTGAGCGCGCTTCCGCGCGTGAGACGACGGCGCGCGTCGCGTGTGGGGCGCTCGCGAAACAACTGCTGGCGACTTTCGGCGTCGAAGTGCGCAGTCATGTGATCCAGCTTGGCGGGATTCCTGAGTCGCCGCTCGAGCTGAGTTGGGAACAGATCGCCGCGATTTCTGACGACGCACCGCTACACTGCGCCGACAACGACGCACAACAACGAATGATCGAGCTGATCGACAAAACGCGACACGAGGGCGACACGCTCGGCGGCATCTTCGAAGTCGCGGCGCGTGGCGTGATACCTGGTTTGGGGTCGCATACTTCATGGGATTTGAAGCTTGATGGGTTACTCGCGCAGGCAGTGATGTCGATTCCGGCAGTGAAAGCAGTAGCGATCGGCGCCGGCGCGGAAGCGAGCAGTCTGCCGGGATCTGAAGTACACGACGAGATTGCTTATAACAGCGACACGCGCGAGTTCATTCGCGAGACGAACCGTGCCGGAGGGCTTGAAGGCGGCATCACGAACGGCGAACAGATCCGCATTCGCGGTCATCTAAAACCGCTTTCGACTCTGCGACGCGCGCTCAGATCAGTCGACATCGACACGAAAGAAGAAGAGGCGGCGGCGTTTGAACGTTCGGACGTCACGGCAGTTCCCGCGGCGGGCGTGATTGGCGAGTCGATGGTCGCCCTCGTGCTCGCTGGTGCGATGAGAGAGAAGTTTGGTGGGGACAGCCTCGGCGAGATGAAGCGCAACTTTGAAGGTTATCGCGAACAGCTACGAGGGTATTAGCCACAAAAAGCACAAAATGAGTTTGATTGAGCGCGACGCTTTTTCAATTTCAGCTTTTGTGCTTTTTGTGCCTTTTTATGGCAGAATCAACGCATGGCTTTATTGGAAATAGTTAAGTGGCCGGCGCCGGTGCTCGATACACCAGCAGAACCGGTGACTGAGTTTGACGACGATCTCAAGAAGCTCGTCAACAATATGTTCGAGACGATGTACGCGGCGCCGGGTGTCGGACTCGCCGCGGTGCAGGTTGGAGTTCCGCAGCGACTCTTCGTGATGGACTGCTCTGGTGGCAAGGATCCGTCACAGCGCGTGACGCTGATCAATCCGGAGGTGCTGCGCGTCGAGGGAAATCAGAATGGCGAGGAAGGCTGCCTGTCGTTTCCGGGCATCTTCACG
>Ga0134121_10001126_pt1 | contig 25963 bp, 18 predicted proteins | sample KB301_FD_96463 | JGI IMG/M metagenome (GOLD analysis project Ga0134121, IMG submission 96463) | Terrestrial soil microbial communities without Nitrogen fertilizer from Kellogg Biological Station, Michigan, USA - KB3-0-1 | ecosystem: Environmental > Terrestrial > Soil > Unclassified ... | reverse complement strand
TCGTGCGATGGCTGAACGCGAGCATTGGCCTCAAGCAGGCAGAGAGCAGGTGACGGGCAACGGGCAACGGGCAACGGGCGACGGGCACTCGTCAGCCGCCGCGTACTATCCCCCATACGCCCGGCTGCTCGAAGGCGGATACCGCGACCGCCGTGATTTCTTCCGCGGTCACGGCCGCGATCGCGCGCGGTTCTTCCTCGAGCTCGCCGAGTGAGCTGAATAACCACGCATCGGCGATGTCGCTCAGCACCGCGGCGGCGCTCTGCTGGCGGATCGCGAGCGCTCCCAGCGCATACGCCTTGGCGCGCGCGAGCTCTTCCGGCGTGACCGGTTCGTCAATGAGGCGCCGGCATTCACGCAGGAGCCCGGCGCGTGCGGCCGCTTCCTTCTCAGGGGCGCACGCGAGATAGGCGGACACCCATCCGGCCGCCGGCAACGTATGCGCTCCCACACTCACCGAGTACGCCAGCGACTCCGCGTCGCGGAGCGCCATGAAGAATCGTCCGCCGAGTCCGCTCGCCACGAGCGCCAGCAGTCCCGCGGCCCGGCGCTTCGGATCATCGCGTCGCACCCCGGGGAAAACCACTGACAGCGCCGTTTGCGCACGCGTGCGCGACTCGACCGCATCCGGCACCGGCGCCGTCCATCGAGGTGGACGCACGTCGGCGCGCGCGTTCTGCGTGAGTCCGCGCATCGCTCCCCGCACCGCCGCCGCAACCTCACCGGCATCGGCGTCCGCCACCACGACGATTACGCCGTGTCCGCCGCGCACCTGGCGCTCGTGCCACGCACGCAGGGTCGCCACCGTGCACTCCTGCAGGCCACGTTCGGATCCGAGCGCCGGACGCCCGTACGGGTGATCGCCGAACACGGCGGCGAGCGCGAGGCGCGCCGGCTGCCGCGACATGTCGTCCTTGAGCCGCGCGAGCCCGGTGAGCGCCGCCGCGCGCTCCGTTTCGAGCGCGTCCGCGCCGAGTGCCGGCCGCTCGGCGACCTCGGCGAGAATCTCGAGCGCCGTGTAGAGACGCGGTGTGGGCACGGATACGGTCCAGCCGAAGCTCTCCACCCCGCCGACGTTTCCGATCGCGCCGCCCAGCGATTCGATGTCCTCCGCGAGCTGAGGGCCGTCGCGGTGGGCGGTGCCCTGCAGCGCCGCGCGCGCGAGCAGCAGCGTCACACCGGCGTTCGTGACGTTTTCTTCGCTGACGCCGCCGGCGAACAACACCTGCGCGTACGCAATCGGCGCGCCGGGTTTTCGCTTGACGAGCACGGGCACGCCGCCGTCAGTCGTGAAAATGGAAATGCCGTCCTCGACACGCTCCGGCGCGCGGCCCAGCGCCGCCAGCATCGGCGCGGCAAGTGGCGTCGACTCGCGGCGGCGCTGCGCCGGCTTGCTCACGCCAGCGAGCAGCCGCTCAACCGCCGCGGCATCCGGTGTCACCGGCTCGGCGTCCGCCGAACGGACGGTGACGACGGCCGCACGGTCGGGCGTGAGATACCGCGCGGCGCGTTCGGTGACTTCGGCGGGCGTCACGCTGAGCAGCCGGTCGAGATATCTCGCGCCGTCTTCCCACGCGCCCGTTGCTTCCCACGCCGCGAGATACGACGCCTGCCCTTCCATTGACTCGAGCCGGCGCCGCCACGACGCGTCGATGCCCTGACGCACGCGCTGAAGCTCACCTTCCGTCACGCGGCCATCGAGCGACACCTGTGCGACCTCGGCCCAAGCGGCCTTCGTCGCCGCCGCGAGCTGATCGGGGTGCGTTTCGGCCGTCACCGCAAACACGCCGAGCTCGGTAGGCGTGTAGTGATACGCCCCCACGACCGACGCGAGCGAGCGCACGCGAAGCTCCTGATAAAGCCGCGAAGCGCGGCCTGAACCCAGGACCGATGCCGCGATGTCGAGCGCGGGGGCGTCCGCGTGGTCCGGCGGGACGGTGCGCCACGCCATGACGAGCTGCGCGTTGCGGACATCGCGCACGAGCTCGCGCGCGCGGAGGCCGCGACGGTCCGGCTCGGCCGGCCCTCGGTCCTTCGGTCCCACGGTGCCGCCAAGCGCGCCGTAGAGTCGCTCAACTTCGCGCAGCACCGCTCCGGTATCGATGTCCCCGACCACGCAGAGCACCGTATTCGAGGGCGCGTATTGCGTGTGGTAGAATCGCACGACGTCCTCGCGCGAAAGCTTGCGCAGCCCTTCCGGCGTGCCGATGCGCCACCGCCGCATGCGGTGCGCGTCGTGCAGCAGGGCGTAACACGCTTCGGCGGCCACCGCGGAGGGTGTGTCGCGCTTCCGGCGTTCCTCTTCGATGATCACTTCGAGCTCGCGTGCGAGCTCACCCGCGTCGATCAGCGAGTTGGCATACGCGTCGGCCTGCACGGCGAGTCCGGCGAACACACTCGCCGACGGAAGCACCGTGTAATAGCTCGTGTGGTCGTAGATCGTGCCGGCATTGAGGTAGCCGCCGGCCGCCTTCGTCTCCCGTGCTATTTCGCCCGGCCCCCGCGTGGGCGTGCCCTTGAAGTACATGTGCTCGAGCACGTGCGCGATGCCGACGACGTCATCAGTTTCGTCGAAGTAGCCCGCTTTGACGTACGTGACGATCGCGACGACCGGCGCGGACGTGTCGCGCCGGAGGAGGACGGTAAGGCCGTTGCCGAGGACGACGCGTTCCACGGCGTCGCCAACGGCGCCGGGGAACGGTGCCGTCATCTCACTCCAGTATGCGAAGAATCCCTGCGTCGGCGCTGCCGCGAATGAAACTCTCCGCGTCCGACGCCGAAATGGAAACGCCGGTCCGCGCCGACGTGCGCTGCGCTTCAGCCCGCATGAACTCCTGCACCGAATCGCCAGCGCGAGGACCGGAGGCCTGCATCTGGCGCACGATCTCGTCCCACGTGCCGATGAACACGCGCCCGTCTTCGAGTGCCACCTGGTGCTGCACCGGCTGCGGCTGCTGCTCGAGGTGCTCCTGCAGCATGGCGCCGAAGAGCTCGAGCTGGCCGCGCGCTTTCCGCTCTGCCGCCTGCGCGGCGCGCTGCTCGATGTCGTCGAGCAGTGCATCGATCGCGTCGGGCTCGGCGTTGAGCTCGGTCAGCCGTTCGTGCCACGGCTTGAGATCGGGATCGTCTTCCTTGATGCGGCGCAGCGAGCCGAGGAGCTCGATGTACCGCCAGATGCCGAGCTCGTCCCAGTGGTCTTCCGGCGACGTCTTTTCGAGGTGCTCCAGTGCGTCGTCGAACGCGCCCTGGTCGTACAAGAGATTCGCGAGATACACACGCGCTTCGGCGTGATCGCTGTCGAGCGAGAGCGCGCGGCGGAGCGAGGCGATGGCGCGATTGTCTTCGCCGAGCCTGTGCTCGCAGTAACCGGAAAGCGCGAGCGCTTCGGCGCTGTCGGGGGCCTGCGAGAGAACGACGTCGAAAAACTCCTTGGCCTCGGCAACGAGACCGTCGCGGAACAGCGCGCGGCCGCACTGCAGCATGAGGTCGAGGTCGTCGTCGTAGCCGAGATCGAGCACCTTCCGGAAGCAGCGCACGGCGCCGTCGCGCTCGCCGAAGCGAAGCAGCGTCTCGCCAAGGCCGGCCAGTCCGTCCTCGTGATCGGGATCCAGAACGAGCGCTTCCTCGAAGGCCCGCTTCGCCCAGGCAAACTCTTCACGCGCGAGCCGCGCGTAGCCAACGCCGACGTGGAGGTCCACCGCGTTGGGGTACAGCGCGAGACCATCGCGCAACACGACCAGCGCTTCGTCGTACCGGCCCTCGTTGTAGAGCTTGTGCGCCCGATCGTCGTACTCTTCCGAGCTCAGGAAGGGTGTGCCCATCGCGTCAATTCCCGTCGGGGAAATCGTCGGCGCGACGCGTTTCCAGCACATCCCGGTCGGGATGCCTGGGGTCATGGAGCGCGATGATCTTGATTCGCTCGCCCGCGTACGCGTCGAAGGATTTTGCGTCGCCTTTCGACACCTTTATCTGGTGACCGTCTTCAAACTTGAGTACGATGACCGGGTACTGATCGTTGGTATACTGCTTGCGAAGTTTCTTCGGCGGGCGGCTCGAAGGGCCGGACATCGGTCCTCTAGCGTTTGGTTGAGGCAATTTCGTGAAAAAGCGGCGTTCGCGCCAGAGTGAATTTCCGCAATAGTGCGGCCGTGGACCTCTACGTAACGACGGATGTGCGACCGGCGTAGTCACGCCAGCCTTCCGTCGCGAGCAGCCGATCAATTGCCGAGATGGCAGCGCCGATTTCGTCGTCGGTCGTGTAGAAGTGCGGCGCAACGCGAAGCCCCGCGCCGGGCCGGAAATCCGTGACGATGTTTTCGGCGGCCAGCGCGCGTTTGACAGCGAGACCGTTTGGCACATCGATCGCGACGGTTCCGCCACGCCGGCGGTCTTCCCGCGGCGCACGCACGGCCCATCCACGCTCGTCGGCCAGCGCGATGATGCGCCGGGTCTGGCGGCTGCTCTTCTCGCGAATCGCGCGAATGCCCGCGGCCTTGATGAGGCGCGGCCCTTCCATCGCCGCGTAGAGCGCCGGAATGGGCGGCGTGCCGTTCAGCCAGCGCCAGGCGCCGTCGGCGTAGTCCATGTCGCCCGCGAAGGCGAACGGCGAGCGGTGCGCCTGCCAACCCGTGAACCCGGGACGAACGGAATCATCCAGCGCGGGTGACGCATAGACGAACGCGCCCCCGGGCCCGCCGCAGAGCCACTTGAGCACGCCGCCGGTCAGCCAGTCGACGCCGCTCGCCGCGACGTCGACCGGAAGCACGCCGACCGAGTGGTACGCGTCGGTCGCAATCAGCGCCCCGGCCGCGTGCGCGTGCCGTGCAATCCGTTCGATGTCGAGCACGTACGCCGAGCGGAAAAACACATCGGAGATGCAGACGAGGCGCGTGCGCTCGTCGATCGCCGCGCACAAGGCGTCCTCGTCGATCGCCAGACCATCGGGCGATTCGACCACGCGGATGCGCGCGCCGAGGCGTTGGGCGAGCTGGTCGTAGACGTAGCGCACCGACGGAAAATCGAGCCCGGTCATGACGATCGTATCGCGCGGCGCCGTGTAGTCGAGTGACGAAAGGATCGCCGCGTGCGCAATGGTGACATTGGGCACCATCGCGATCGTGCCAGGCGCGGCGTTGATGAGCGGCGCGATCTCGTCGCCCAGGGCCACGGGCATGTCCCACCAGCGCTCCTCCCACGCGCGCACGCCCCGCGTGCTCCAGTCGCGCGCGTACTCGGCCAGCCGGTCCGCCGCCGCGCGCGGCATGGCGCCGAGCGAGTTGGAGACGAGGTACACGGAGCTTTCGAGGATCGGGAATTCCTTCCGGAAACGCAGCAGATCGTCCATCAGTCGAATTTGTGCTACTTTCTGCGTCGTGTCGATTCCCCGTTTTGCGCTGGTGCTCGGCGGCGGCGGGCTCAAGGGCTTCGCGCACATCGGTGTTCTGCGGGCGCTCGAAGAACGCGGCCTCACGCCGAGCGTCATCTGCGGCACCAGCATCGGCTCGCTGATCGGAGCGGCGCGGGCCGGCGGCATGTCGGTCGACGAGATGTCGGAGCACGCGGTCGCGCTCACGCAGGCCGACCTCTTCCGCGTCGACCACATGGGCATGGTCGTGCGGCGCATGCGGAATCCTTCGCTCTACCTCGAAACGCCGCTCCGGAAGCTCGTGGCGAGTGTTACGCCCGACGTGACCTTCGACGCGCTGCCCGTGCAGTTGCTCGTGAGCACCGTCGACATCGAGCACGGCTCGCAGCTCGTGTGGGGCCTCCCGGGACTGCGCGACGTGAGCGTGCGGGACGCGGTCTACGCGTCGTGTGCGCTGCCCGGGTTCTTCCCGCCGGCGCGCATTCGCGACCACCTGTGCGTGGACGGCAGCGTGATGGACAACCTGCCGACGGACCCCGTCGTGAACGACGTGGATGCCATCATTGCGGTCGACGTCGGCGGCACGTCGATCGCGATTTCGCGGAAGATGCAGCGGGGCGGGTTCGCCGCCGTGTACATGCGCTCCGCGCAGATCATGATGCACGCGCTGCAGCACGAAAAGCTCCGCCGCTGGACGCTGCCGCCGATGCTGCTCGTTCGCCCGGCCACCTGGAATTATCCGTGGTTCACGTTCGCGCGCACGCCGCAGATCATCGCCGCGGGATACGAGGCGGCCTGCGAAATGCTCGACGCGTGCGGCCTGCCCTCCGGCGCGGGCGTGCATCCGCGCCGGAGGGTCGAGATCACCGTCGATGAAAACGCGTGCGTTGGCTGCGGCATCTGCGCAACCCTCGCGCCCGCGGCCATGCGCATGAACGCGGCGCACAAGGCCGAACCGGTCGCCTCTCCGGTGGAGTGGTCGCGGGCAGACGGCGATTTCGTGCACCACTGTCCGACCGACGCGATTCATGTGACCGTGGTCGAAGGCGGCCGCCGCCGTCCGTCGTTTCAGGTGGAGGCCATGGAGTAGGCGGTTCAGTGGCGAATCCCGCAATCGGGCAATCGGGTATTCGGGCATTCGGGCATTCGGGTATTCTTAAGGGCCATGCCTACCACCAACTCTTTCGGCGCCCGGTCGACGCTTGTCGTAGACGGCACGCCCTACGCCATCTGGCGGCTCGACCCCCTCACGCAAATCGCCGGCAGCCGCGTCAAGTCTCTGCCCTTCTCGCTCAAGGTTCTCCTCGAGAACCTGGCGCGCAACGAGGACGGCCTGTTCGTCAGCGCCGACGATGTAAGAACGCTCGCAACCTGGGACGTGAAGGCGGCACGAGACAAGGAAATCGCGTTCCGCACGGCCCGGGTGCTGCTGCAGGATTTCACCGGCGTGCCCTGTGTGGTCGACCTCGCCGCGATGCGCGACGCGATCGCCACGCTGGGCGGCGACGCCACGAAGATCAATCCGCTGCAGCCCGTGGACCTTGTCATCGACCACTCGGTGCAGGTCGACGAATACGGCAGCGACGCCGCGTTCCTGATCAACGTCGAGAAAGAGTACGAACGAAATCGCGAACGCTACCAGTTCCTGCGGTGGGGCCAGAAAGCGCTGCGCAATTTCCGCGTCGTGCCGCCGGGCACCGGGATCTGCCACCAGGTGAACCTCGAATACCTCGGCCGCGTGGTGTTCACGTCGCAGGGCGACGGCGAGCAGCTCGCGTACTGCGACTCACTCGTGGGCACCGATTCCCATACGACGATGATCAACGGTCTCGGCGTGCTCGGCTGGGGCGTCGGGGGCATTGAAGCGGAAGCGGCGATGCTCGGGCAGCCGGTGTCGATGCTGATTCCCGAAGTCATCGGGTTCAAGCTCACGGGCACGCTGCGCCCCGGCGCGACGGCGACCGATCTCGTGCTCACATGCACGGAAATGCTGCGCAAGAAGAAAGTCGTTGGAAAGTTCGTCGAGTACTACGGACCGGGACTCGCGTCACTGCCGCTCGCGGATCGCGCGACGATCGCGAACATGGCGCCGGAATATGGCGCAACCATGGGCTTCTTCCCGGTCGACGCGGAAACGCTCAAGTATCTCCGGCTCTCCGGGCGCGACGAGCACCATGTGAAGCTCGTCGAAGCGTATTGCAGGGCACAGGGACTCTTCCGCGACGACACGACGCCCGATCCGGAATTCACCGACACGCTCGAGCTCGATCTTTCGAGCGTTGTGCCGTCGATCGCGGGCCCGAAGCGTCCGCAGGACCGCATTCCGCTCACCGAGTCGAAGCGCGTGTACGCCGAGGCGTACGCGGCTGAGCAGGCGCGCCTCGCGTCGGCCGCGAAACCCGCGGCGAATTCGAACACGCCCGCCTCGGGCGCGGCCAGCATGGTGGCCGAAGGCGCGCCGGTGATGACGGAGTCGGGCGTCGAGTGCACGCACCGGAACGAGACGTTCGTGCTGCGCGACGGTGCGGTGGTGATCGCCGCGATCACGTCGTGCACGAACACGAGCAATCCGAGCGTGATGCTGGCGGCGGGTCTCGTAGCGCAGAAGGCTGCCGCGCAGGGCCTCAAGGTCAAACCGTGGGTGAAGACGTCGCTCGCGCCGGGCTCCAAGGTCGTGCGCGATTACCTCGCGAAGGCGGGCGTGCAGCCGGCGCTCGACGCGCTCGGGTTCAACATTGTCGGTTACGGATGTACCACGTGCATCGGGAATTCGGGTCCGCTTCCGGCGTCGATCAGCGACGCGATCGACAAGGGCAAGCTCACGGTCGCGGCCGTGCTCTCAGGCAACCGCAATTTCGAAGGGCGGGTGAACCCGCAGACGCGTTTCAATTACCTCGCGTCACCGCCCCTCGTCGTGGCGTACGCGCTCGCGGGGCGCATGGACATCGACCTAGAGCGCGAGCCGCTTGGCGTCGGAAAGAACGGCCCGGTGTTTCTCCGCGATGTGTGGCCGACGGCGCAGGAGGTACAGGACGTCGTGCTCGCGAGCGTCAAGGCGGAGATGTTCTCGAAGCAGTACGCGGACGTGTTCACCGGCGACGAGGAGTGGCGCCGTATCCCGGTGCCGGAAGGCAATCGCTACGCGTGGGACGCCAAATCCACCTACGTGAAGAACCCGCCGTACTTCACCGGCATGACGATGACGCCCCGGGGCGTCCGCCCGATCATGAATGCCCGCGTGCTCGGCATGTTCGGCGATTCGATCACGACCGACCACATCTCGCCCGCCGGATCGATCGCCGCAAAATCGCCGGCGGGCGTCTGGCTCCAATCCCTCGGCGTCGATAAGGCCGATTTCAATTCGTACGGCGCGCGACGCGGCAATCACGAAGTCATGATGCGCGGCACGTTCGCGAACATCCGGCTCAAGAACGATCTGACGCCCGGCATGGAAGGGTGGTGGACGCGCACCGCGCCGGACGCCGAACCGACATCGTTCTTCGATGCCGCAATGGCGTACGAAAAGAGCGCCACGCCGCTGCTCATCGTGGCCGGCAAGGAATACGGCACCGGATCGTCGCGCGACTGGGCCGCGAAGGGCACGATGCTCCTCGGAGTGCGCGCCGTAATCGCGGAGTCGTTCGAGCGCATTCACCGCTCGAACCTCGTGGGCATGGGCGTGCTGCCGCTCGAATTCAGCGGCGGTGACACGCGGCAGTCTCTCGGGCTGACGGGATTCGAGAACTACACGATCGAAGGATTGTCCGGGACGATGGCGCCGCGGGCGGTCCTCACGGTCCGCGCGACGGCGCCCGACGGCACCGCGAAGACGTTCAGCGTGCGCTCACGAATCGACACGCCGGCGGAGATGGAGTACTACAAGCACGGCGGCATCCTGCCGTACGTGCTGCGACAGTTGCGGAGCACCTGATCGCCTCTCGTTCTCCCGTTCTCTCGCTCGCTCGTTCTTTCTGTTACTCGGGCAGTCTTAGTCCCGCTCCCGTCACGCTGATCGTGAGCGTATAGTCGCCCACGGAGTTCGTGTAGCTGTTCGGCCAGATCTCCAGCGGGTCACCGTTGGCGCTGCAGGACGCGAATGAAAGGCGTGCGTCCGTGCCGCCGCCGCTGTTGTCGTCCTCATCCACTCTGGCGTGCGTGGCGGCGTCGTTCACGATCAGGTACGCGTCGACCGACGCGGAAACACTGTGCATCGTGATCGTGCACGGCTTCGTCGAGTAGATGTAGAAGACGTCGTAGTACGAGTGGTCAGACGTCAGCAAACAATCGGTGGTCGCGAGTGAGCCTGAGTACGTGACCGACTCGAACGGAAGAATCGCGCGCGGCGCGCAGCCGAGCGTCGCCGTGATGGAACTGTTCACCGTGAACGCCCCCGTCGTACCGTTCCCCGACACCACGCGGAGCTGGTACGTCCCCGACGGCAGCTGCCAGATGCCGGCGAGCGGCGATGCGCCACTGAACGTCACGAACTCCGTTGGCGGATCGTGCGTGACGGACACCGACGGCTCAAACGGCGCGGTCACGGTGAACGCAATGAGGCCGGAGCCGGTGCTCGTGAAGCGGAAGATCTTCGACGGTTCGCCGTTCAGCGTGCAGCCTCCGCTCGACTTCAGCTGGTCACTGGCGGTGCCGGGCACGCTGATCGTCACCGGCTTGCACGCACCGTTCGACGACGTCACACTGTCGCTGCCGCACGAATCCGCGATGAGAGCACACGCGAAGACGGCGAGTATCAGTCGTTGGTTCATTTCTTCACCGCCCCGAACATTTCCTTGAGGCGCGGCGCACCGCCCTCGAGCTCGAACTGCGCGTGGATTTCGACATCATAGCGCCTACCCGCCCCCGCGAAACTGTTCCACTGGAATCCGACGGCCATGACCCATTCGCACGCCGAACCCCCGCTTTCGGCGCGGACTGCGCGCACGGTGGTGCGGACGCGCGGCGCGTCCTTGAGCGCGTCGAGCAGTGCGCTGCGTGCCTTGGTGTCGTTGGCGTCGCGCGCCTGATACGCCGATTTGATGCGCGAGAGGGGGTCCGTACCGAGCGCGTCGGTGAGCACCGCCGTGGGTGCGTTGCCGCTCGCGCAGAACGGCGCGTGCGCCGCGTCGGCCGGCGGATCGTTTCGGGTCACGGGCGGTGGAGTGACGGGGGTACTCGCCTGTTTCTCCGGCGGCGGTTGGACCTGTTTCTGCTCGACCGGCGGCGCCTGTTTTTGGTCCGGCGGCGTGACGGCCTTCTGCTCGGGCAACGTTTTTTGTTCAGGCGGAGCCGCCTTCTGTTCGGGCGGCGTCGCCTTCTGCTCCGGGACGGTCTGCTTTTGCGGTGGCGTCTGCTTCTGATCCGTCGACGCCTGTTTCTGCGGGGGATTCGAGGCAACGGCGTTCGGCGCCGGTGACTTGCTCGTGTTCTGCTGCGTTGAGCGCCCGGCATCTGACGGCGATGAAGGGACCGTGCCGGAATTCGGTGCCTTCGTGTTACCGGGATCCGTTGCCGCAGGGCTTTGCGTGGTGGTCGTTGCCGCCGGCGGATTTGCCACCGAAGACTTCGGTCCTCCCCCGCGCGTCGCCGCCCACACACCAATCACCGCGACAACGAGAATCGCGGCTCCGACCGGCACCGCCAGACTGCGCTTTCTTGCCGGCGCTGCGACCGACGACGCGACTTCTGCGACTCGCGCCACCGGCTTCGCGGCGGCGTGCCCTGCGGCCGCTGCCGCGCCGACTGCAGCGCCGACCGCCGCACCAACGGCTGCGCCCGCTGCCGCACCTGCTGCCGCTCCGGTCTCGGCCCCTCGCGTGGCGTGCTCCTCCACGGCCCGAACGGCCTCTTTTGCTGCGGCTCCCGGGTCCGGAGCGACCGCTGCGCGCGGCGCGGTTTTCTGCGGCGCGGGCCTCTCGACGCGCTCGACGAGCAACGTTGCGGTGTCGTCGAAGACCGCCGCGGCCGGGGCAGCCGCGCTGAGCTTCGTCACGGCGCGCGCGTTTTCGCACGTCGCGGTGATCCGCACGCTGCCGGCCTTCTTCGCCTCGCACGCGCCCGTCGCGCTCACGGTCACCACGCCCGGATCGTCGCTCGTCCACGACACCGTCCGGCCGGTGAGCGGCGCGCCTTCCGCATCGAGCGGCGTGGCATCGAGCGTGATGAACTCACCCACGGTGAGCTTCGGCGTGTGTGCTTCGATGCGCAGCTGTGCGACCGCGCGCGGAACAACCGTGACTTCGATCGCGGACGACGCATCGCCCATGATCGCGCGCACGGTGGTGCGACCTTCCCTGGCTGCGTGCACCTTGCCGCTCGCGTCCACGAGCACGATCTGATTGTCGTCGCTCTGCCACTCGAGGCCGGGACCGGAAACGTTGCGGCCTTTCCGGTCTTCCCCAACGCCCTTGAGCTGAAGCGACCGCCCCACCTCGAGCTTGAGTTGCGCGGGCTGGATGCGGATGGCCGCCACGGGTTGCGCGTGCACCGTTACCGACGCGAGCCCCTCCTTGCCGTCGCACTTCGCGATGATTGCTGCCGTTCCCGCGGCTACGCCGGTGAGAATGCCGTCCGCTGATACCGATGCCACCGTAGGCGCGGTCGAGCGCCACTCCACCTGCCGGCCCATCAGTGTGCGGTCCCCGGCGGCGAACACTTCGACGGTGAGCCGGCTCGTTTCCTCTTCCTCCACGCTCACCGTGCCCGGCGTGACGACGACGCGCTCGACGGCCGGCAGTTTGACGCGCACGTGCGCTTCGCCCCGCACGCTCCCGCACGTCGCCGTGATCGTGACCTTGCCCGGAGCGATCGCGATCGCGCGGCCCTGGCTCGACACCGCGCACACGCTCGCGTCGCTCGTCTGCCAGATCACCGGCGTCCCCGTGAGCGTCGTGCCGCGGGAATCGAGCGCCGTCGCCACGAATTGCAGCTCGTCTTCGGTAACAAGCTCACGGTTTTGCGGCGTAACGACGAGCGTGTCCACGCTCGCCGCGCGCACCGTGACCGGGGCGCGTCCGACGCTCGGTCCCGCGGCCGCGGTGATCTTGGCAAATCCGGCGCTCACACCGGTCACGAGCCCCTTTTCGTCGACCGTGGCGATCGTCGGATCTTCGCTCTTCCACGTAATGCGCACGCCGGCGAGCGACGCACCGCTCGCTTCGGACACGCGCATCTGCAGCGTCTGGCCAACTTCGACGCTCGCGTCGGCTGGCGTGACGACGAGACCGGGCGCGGGGGTCGTCGCGAGCTCCGTTGCCGCACCCGACGCCGCCGTGTCCACGCGGCCGGGGGGCTTGGTCGGAGAGCCCGTGGGACGCGCGATCGCCGCGATCGTCGCGCTCGCGTCGATCGAGCTTCGGTGATGCGGCGAGCTCGACGTGAGTTGGCGCGCCACATCCGCGAGCGATGGCCAGCGATTCTTGGGATCCTTGGCCATCATCCTGTTCACCGTCCCGGCCAGCTCGGGATCGATTCCCGGCGATGCTTCCAGGAGCGGACGCGGTTCTTCGTTGCAGTGCGCGTTGATCAGCTCGAAGATCGTCCCCGTGAACGGGACTTTCCCCGTGAGCATTTCGTACATCATCACGCCGAGCGCGTACTGATCGGACGCCGCCGTTGCGGGGAGTCCGCGGCACTGCTCGGGACTCATGTACGTCGGCGTGCCGAGCACGGAGCCCGTGACGGTGATCGACCGCTGCGTCATGACTTTCGCGATGCCGAAATCGGTCACAACCGGACGGCCACGCGTGTCGATGATGATGTTCGACGGCTTGACGTCGCGGTGGACGATGCCTTCACCGTGCGCGAAATGCAGCGCTTCGGCGACGCGCGCGACGATCGTGGTGACGATGTTCCGGTCGAGGAGCGGCTGGGTCTCGAGAATGCCCTCGAGCGTACGGCCCTCGACGTACTTCATCACGATGAACAGCAGCCCCGAGCGCTGCTTTACCGAGTAGACGGTGACGATACCCGGGTGGTCGAGGTGCGCCGCCGTCTTCGCTTCGATGACGAAGCGGTCCTGGATGCCCTCGACGTCGACCAGGCTGGGGAGCATGACCTTGATCGCGACCCGGCGATCGAGCGCCTTGTCGCGGGCAAGGAACACGGCCGCCATGCCACCCCGGCCAAGCTCACCGTCGATGGTGTATTCGTCCTCAGTTGCCGAGCGGACACGCTCGAGCAGCGATTCGGATTGGGCGCCCACGAATCCCCTCTATACCGGATGACTTGCCAGGGCGTGAAATGTGGCGCGCTGCGTGGCCGCGGGGAATGCCCGAGTGGCCGAATGCCCGATTACCCGATTACCCGATTGCCCGATGGGTGAGGTGCGCTACGTCACTGCGAGCGTGACAGTGTGTCGCCCCGTGCTGGGGGAGCACCGCGGCGTCCCGGTCCACCGCCGCGCATTTGCTGCTGTAGGCGCCGCAGGCGCTCAGCCACTTGTTGCCGCAACTGATCACCGCGTGCGCCACCGCCCGTCTGCGGGGCAAAAATTGCGCGCACCGTGTCGCCAGGCAGCACGCGAATCATTTCCTCCGCCGGAACAGTAGGCGTGAAGCCGGTGAACTTGAGCACGTGCCTTCCCGGCGCGACGGGATAGATGGGCGGTTGGCGCGCCGGCACGGGCTGGCCGTCGATCATGTACTGATTGCCCGGCGACAGCGGATGCACGAACGCCACATAGCTCTGCACACCATTCGGAACCGGGGTTGGCGTGGCGCTCGGCGGCGCCCCGGCGGGATTGCCGCCGGTTGCGCCCACAGACGCACCAGCGGCACCGGCGCCGGCAGCGTTCCCGGCAGTCGTCGCGGTGGGAGGAGGCGTCGGCACGCGCACGGTTTCGGGCGCGGCCTTCGTTGCGACACGAACGGTCTCAGGACGCGCGGGGGTCGCCACCCTGATGGTCTCGGGGGCTGCGGCCGGAGGCGGCGCGGCAGTCTGATGCGATGACCACCACGCGTAGCCGCCGCCCGCCGCGCCGAGTACGAGTACGGCAGCGATCGGCAGCCAGCGACTGGACTTCGCGGGCGCGCTCGCGGCCGCGGGCCTTGCCACTGCCGGCGCGGGACGCGCGACTGGAACGCCGGTGACGGTCGGTGCGCTCTGCGCAGGCGTGGGGCGCGAGAAAAGCGCGCGCTCGAGCTCGTTCACGAATGCCGACGCGCTCGCGAACCGCTCGGCAGGTTCCTTTGCTGTCGCCTTTGCGAGTGCGTCGCGCACCTCGAGCGGGATCGACGGAAGATCCTGCGTGATATCCGGCAGATTTTCCGTGAGGTGGAGCCGCAGCAGCTCGTGCATCGACGCGTCGCGGTACGGCCGCTTTCCCGTCAGGACTTCGTACGCGAGAATGCCCAGCGCGTATTGGTCCGCACGCCCGTCAATTCCCTGTCCCTGCCACTGCTCCGGTGCCATGTACGCCGGCGATCCGACCACGCCGGTCGACGTGAGTGCGCCGCCGTCGCCGCCGACCGCGCGCGCAATGCCGAAGTCGGCGACGAATACGTGGTCGCCGTCCCCGAGCATGATGTTCGCGGGCTTGATGTCGCGGTGAACGACGTTGTGCGCGTGCGCATGGTCGAGCGCGGCGGCGATTTCGCGCAGATAACGCACGGCGCGCGCGGGCTCGAGCTTCTTCTCCACGGCGAGCAAATCCTCGAGGCTGCCGCCGCGCACGAGGCGCATCGTGTAATACGCGATGCCGCTTCCCTGCCCGACCGCGAAAATCGGCACGATGTGCGGATGATCGAGTCGCGCCGCGAGCTTCGCCTCGCGCTCGAACCGCGCGAACGCCTCGGGCACGAGCATGGGGTCGAAGGCGAGGACCTTGAGTGCGACGTCGCGGTCGAGCGCGCGCTCGCGCGCACGAAACACCACGCCCATGCCGCCTTTGCCGATGAGCTCGACGAGCTCGAATGCGTCGCCCACTCCAACCTGCAGCCGCTTGCGCAGCGCCTCACGCTGTTCGGCGTCATCCGACGTCGCGCGATGATGTCCGCACGAGCTGCACCGCGTTTCAAACGCAGGCATCGCAGCGCCGCACTGCGGACACATCGTCGTCACGCCCACGGGCGTGGTGACGGCGTCCTGAGAGTCGCGGGGGTCGGTGGACATCAGAGGGCTAGAGGGCTGGAGGGCTGGAGGGCTGGAGGGCTGGAGGGCCAGAGGGCCAGAGGGCCAGAGGGCTAGAGGGTGCGGGGGACCTGCCCAGCGTAACGTACTGTTTCGTCATTCAAGCTGCCGTCCAGCTGATAGCGCCACCCTCCAGCCCTCTAGCCCTCTAGCCCTCTAGCCCTCAAACCACTGGCACCTTTCGCAACGCCCCCCGCGCCAGCTCTCGCTCGCTCCAGACGGGCATCAATTCGCGTCCCGGGGGCACGCAGCGGGAATCGGGCGCGGCGCTCGTGGGTGAGCCCATCGGAAGCCAGGCCATGACGCATTTCGTGACGGCCGCCGCTTCGGCGGTGGTCCACTCGGGCTTGGTGTCGCCAGCCGAGGTTGCGGCGCCGGCGGCGGAAAAACGGGCCGCGCTCCCTGTGGGCGCGCTCGTGCGCGGCGCGTTTTGCACGGCGTTGGTTGACGTAATCCGGTCGCGTGCCGCGCGCACGAACTGATCTGTGCGCACCTGCGTGGTCTGCGGTCCGGCCTGGCGCCTGTACATTGCATGAACAGCGGATTCCACCTCGCGGGCGAGCTTTGCGAGGATCGCGTCGAGTGAATCGGGGTCCGTATTGGTACTCATTCGTAGCCCTCGGGGAACCGCTCTGCGTCCGGACGCGTTATTGTTAGGGTTCACGGGCATACGCAGCCCGCACGCAGTTGGACGAAGCTCTGAGGAGAGTGATAACGATGACATCGAGAATGTTGAAGGTGGTGGGACTCAGCCTTGCATGGGCAGCGATCGCAGGCGCGCAGCAAGCTCCCGCGGCAGCTCCCGCGGCGCCGCCGCCGGGGCCCGCCGTTGGCGACTCGTGGATCGATTTCACGGCGCCCGGCGCAACCAAGGAAGGCACGCTGGCCAAGCCGATCCACCTCGCCGACTACAAGGGCAAGGTGGTAGTCCTCGCGTTCTTCCCGAAGGCTCGGACGGGTGGATGCACCCAGCAGATGACCAGCTATCGCGATCAATACTCGACGCTGTTTAACAGCGGGAAGGATGTTGTTCTGCTCGGAATCAGCTCGGACGCCGACACGACGCTCGCGGCGTGGGCGAAAGAACAGAACTTCCCCTTTCAGTTCGTGAGCGATGATCACCAGGTGATCGCAAAACTGTACGGCACGATGCCGGCTCAGGGCACGGCACAGAAGCGGTTCCTCTATGTGATCGGCCCGGATGGGAAGATCACGTACACGGCCAAGCAGTTTCAGCCGTTCCAGCCGTCCGCATACACGGACCTGAGCGACGCAATCAAGAAAGCCGTCGGCAAGTAGTCCTTCGCTCCCAACGACAGAAAGGCCGCGCAGACCGCGCGGCCTTTTTTCCCGCGCACATTTGTGTTACAGGTGCGTGCGGTTGTCCTCTTGGTTCTTGTTTTGTCACTCACTGCAGGGCTGATCTCCACCAGGCAACTACGGAGAACGCCGACACCGGCCGCCGGCCGCGGAGCACGACCTGAGATTGATTTCAGACTATGGCGGCCGCATGCCGCATCCCAGCTACATTCGGAGCTCACGACGTCCTCCGCTGGCCGTGCAAATACCCGCGGCGTGCGGCCGGCCAGCTCGAATCGACCTTGCGTCGCCTACGCGTCGCCTGCGCCGCAGATGCCTACCTCTCGACGGAGTCGTGCCCACAGCAAAGGCTGCCGAACGCGAGTGTCTTCTTTCCCCGGCCCGCACCTTGCTAAAACGGGCGTGTAACCTCGGATGGCCACGTTGATCAGAGTGCAGAAAGCGTATGCAAGGTTGAGCAACGCGCGGTTTGACCAGCGCGGCGCACGCTTGGCGTGACAACCGGAAGTAACGGGAGTGTAGCGAGTTCCGGTATGATGCGAGCGTTGTCGCCAAACTTCGACACGGCGCGGACCCGGTTACTCCAGCCCGAACACCGCTGCGCGCTGCGGCGGAGTGCGTCCGGAGTCGAGTTGAAGAAACAGGTGGTCCCCTGTAGAGAGTTGGAATCCGCTGGGTTTGCCCACTCTTTTTCCGCGGACACCACGATGCGAAAGGTACGACGACGGATCACGCAGTAACGCGCCGCGTAGTGACGAAGTTGCAGCAGGCGCTGCCTGGCGATGACCGGGCCTCGCGTCTGCAAGTGCGGCCGAGATAATTGTTTCGCGCGAGTGCGCGCGACTTGCAGCAACTCCAGGAGCACCACCTCGACGCAAGTGGCTTGTCCTAGTGCTCGAATGGCAAAGCGTTCGCCGGTGATCAACTCGAGCTTCGGCTCGTGAACCCGTCCGCGACTGCCGGTCTCGCCGACGCTTAGACGAACGCTCACCCTTGACCGCTTGGGCGTGTTTGCGAAGCTGGCATCAGTTTTCAGAAGCTACGCTCGCGCGCGGCGTTGCTTTGGGTCATGGTGAAGCCATTCCGGACCGCGTCACGAACTGCGAGGCACCACCTTGCTCATGCCGGTCGTCCAAGCTCTCCAAAACAACAGCGGGGCGTGATCCCCGCCCTCACTGAATCATCGCCCTTTTATCAGCTGGAGCAGGGACACAGTCCTGCGGTGAAGCAGGATACGTTTGTCACTTCTCGGTCTGCACGGTCAGCACGCGGACTTCCCAGCCATTCTGTGGCGAGAAATCGTAGCCGAAAACCTTGTTGTCACGAGCGGCGGTCAGAACAAACCCCGCTGGAACTCGGACAGAATAGGACGGTAGTTGGCGAGGGTAAACGGTCCAGATGTTACCACGTGGGTCTTCCGGTGACCGGCCGACCCACAGCGATCCGTCCGCCGTGAAAAAAGCACTTGTCGCATCCGGCCAGCGGTGTACGTCGTCAGCGTTGGAACGACGTCGATCGGCTTCGGCACGAGTACCTACCGTCGCTGTGAGCCGGAGCGTCAGCCCACGTGCTCCAACCGCATAAACTCGGACAGCTCCGCTGTCGCCGTTGACAACGGCCAGCAGTGAGTCGCCGAGTAGCGCCCATGCACCGCCTGGCCTGCGTCCGTAGGATGCTAGCGGCGCAGCTTCGTGGCTCTCCGGCACAGCCAGATCAGCGCGCTTCGCTACCGTGTCTCCAGTTAGTTTCCGTCCGCGTCCGTCGATTGTGAACGTCGTAACGACGCGGGCCTGCACAGGAAGACCAGCGCGAATCTTCGCCAGCGTGTCTCTGGTTCGTTCCCGGATGTGTTCAACCACTAACGTGAAGTACGGCTCTTTGGGAACCGCGGCATTGGTGCCGCCCAACACGGTTCTGGTGGGCGGGTTGATCACGATTAGTCGCAGGTCGGGGCCAAGCTCGTGTCGGCGAGCTCCGTCGACGATGTCGATGGGTCGCTCACGGATAAAACGACCGGAAGTCGTGAATTCAACCTGCTTCTTGCCGGTGACATCCGCGATACTGACAACCGTATCTGTCACGGACAATTCCACTGGCACCCCCAGCTCGCCTAAGCCTGTACCGGCGCGGCCGAAACTAAGCAACGCTGCCCCACGCGGGCTAAACACTCGAATAGTCCGAGCCCGAAAATCGAGCACGAAGAGACGACCGTCTTTCGAAACACCAACCCCAGTTATCGTGCGGAACGCACCCTCTCTGTCACCCGCGTCTCGTGGGATCACCAACTCCGTACGCGTCTCAAGCAGCCGCGTGACCACGTTACCCTGAGCGTTAGCGAACGCGCTCACCGCACCAAGCGTGCCGGCGCACACTGCGGCGTAACGGACGCGACGCCAAAAGCTCCTGACTGCCGAAACCAACACTGTTGGCATCATCACATTCTCGAGTGCAGTTAGCGCAGCGATTCTTTTGGCAGGCGGCTTGGCCGGTCTACCTAACGCGCCTTTCGAATCGCCTGCTCAACGAGCGAGTCCATTGTAACTTGCGGCAACGATCCTGAAAACCTCACACCAGCAATTAGTACGGTCGGCGTACCTTGGGCGCCCAACCGCTCGGCTGCGGCCACGTCACGATCAACCGCAGCCACCGTCGCTGAGTCTGCTAGACACTGATCGAACGCGTCAAGCGCAGTGACGCCGGCTCGCTCGGCAAGCGTTCGCCATGGTAGAACGCCAAGCGAATCTCGTTTTATTGAGAACAGCACGTCGTGCATTGCATCAAATCGACCTTGCGATCCGGCACACTCACTGGCTATTGCTGCGGGTCGCGCATATGGATGAATCCGAGCTAGAGGCCAGTGTCTGTAAACCACTGCTAACTCTGTTGGAAACCGAGTGCGCGTTCGTCGCAAAACGTCTTCAAGCGCTCTGCACGCCGGACACTGAAAGTCAGAGAACTCGACGAGCACGGCCTTTGCTTTAGGCGATCCCAAGCGGTGACCGGAACCGACGTAGGATGCCCAGTCCGGCTGAGCCCGAAAGGGCCCGGAGGTCGTAGCCTTCCCACCGAAAACCTCGCGCTTCACGGCGATGACGGTTAGGATCACCGCGCAGGCGACCAGAGTACTCGTGGTAATAGCAGAAGCAATATCACGAAATCGCATAGGACTGATTCGCAAGGAGGCAGGTCGGGGCGTTATTGAAGCCCGTCGATGTGGTCCACGCTGATAGCAAGCGCCTTGGGGGGAATCATCTGGCCGTATCGTCGCCTAGCCGCTGAAGAGCCCTCGATCGGCAACAGTTCACCCAGGTTGGGGTTCAGCGTGCAATCTGCGTCAATCGCCCCGACCTTGGCTCAACAATTCTCGCCGACGTAGTATCCGCAGCCAGAAGGACTGTCGGTCGAGTAGCAAGTCCCGGTCGCCTCAACCTCATGCGTGGTCTCATTATACATGCACGTAAGGAGCTGGGCGCAAAGGTAAGGCGGCATACCTTGCGGACGCGAGTCGCATTCGTCGATTCCATAGTTAAACGCAGTACATATCTCATCTTGAGTGCAGGGCCCCCAACTGCCTGGCTGAGCGCTAATTGGTGCGGCTAGAAGTGAGGAGAGCACAACTACAACCCCGGCCAGCGCGTTGATGCGGGACCTTGTCAAACGTGTCGACATGCGAACGACCTCCGACGTAAGAAGCGTGCGGCCCGGTCGCACGAAGTTGGGGTGCTGGACCGGGTGCGGGATAACTAGATCTTGCGGGGACTCCGACCGCTTCGCAAGACGGTTTTTTCACGCCGACCGTTCAAATCGGGGAACGGCCGCGAACTACTGCCGCCGTGCGCATGATTTGTTTGCCCTAGGCGCTCCCAGACGGTGACCGGAACCGACGTAGGATGGCCAGTCCGGCTGAGCACGAAACGCGCCGGAGGTCGTAGTCTTCTCACAAACAAACTCGCGTTTCACGGCGATGACGGTTAGGATCACCGCGCAGGCGACAGAGTACTCGTGGTAACACCAGAAGCAATGTCACGAAATCGCATAGGACTCATTCGCAAGGACGCAGGTCGGGGCGTTATTGAAGCCCGTCGATGTGGTCCACGCTCATAGCAAGCGCACTGGGAGGGGGAATCATCTGCCCGGATCGTCGCCTAACAGGGTGCTGAAAAAACTAAGCGAAAGGACTCTGGCGCGTTTCGCAGAGCGTTGTACTTTGACGCGACTCCTTCGAGTGATGCGTCATGCGCGGTGCGGACGAGCGGCAAGCGGTGCTCTTCGGTGTGCGATCCACCGAAGATCGCATTCCCGCGGATCATCCGCTGCGCGCGATGCGGAAACTGGTTGATCCGATCCTGCTCGGGATGTCGCCGGCCTTTGAGCGCCTCTACGCCAAGGAAGGACGGCTCTCGGTGCCGCCGGAGCATCTGCTCCGCGCGCTGCTCCTCCAAGTGCTCTATCGATCCGCAGTGAGCGGCCGCTGATGCAGCAGCTCGACTACAACTTGCTGTATGGCTGGTTCGTGCGGCGCTCGCCGGACGATGAGGCCTGGACACCCACGGTGTTCTCGAAGAATCGCAACCGCTTGTTGGACGGCGAGATCGCCGAAGTGTTCTTTCGCGAAGTCCTGGCGCTCGCCGATGCGCACCACTGTTTGCCGCACGAGCACTTCGCCGTCGACGGGACGATGCTCGAAGCGTGGGCGAGTCATAAGACTTCAGCCGATCGACGAGCCCCCGCCGCCGTCGGATGATGATCCGAGCAATCCGAGTGTGAACTTTCGCGGAGAAAAGCACTCGAACGCGACGCGTCGCTCGGTGACGGATCCCGATGCGCGCTCGCGCGGAAGACGCACCACGGCGCGGCATTTCTCGCGTATCAGGCGAGCGTGCTGACCGAGAATCGCCACGGGTTCATCGTCGACACCGATGTGCGGGCCCCGAGCCACGACGCCGAGCGGAATGCCGCGCGCGACATGATGCTGCTGCAGCCGCCCGCCGCGCGCCGCCGCACACTGGCGGCGGACAAAGGCTGCGACACGCCGGACTTTGTCGCCGACGTGCGTGTAATGGAGTGGACCCGGCACATCAGTCCCAATCCGCATCGCTATCGCGGACGACGCGGCACCCCGGATACGAATTCAGTCAGCGCAAACGCAAGTTGGTCGAGCAAGCATCCGGATGGCACAAGTGCGTCGGACTCCTGCGCAAACTGCACCACCGCGGCCGGGAGAAAGTGTCGTGGATGTTCACGTTTGTCAGCGCAGCGTACAATCTCGTGCGGCTGCGCACGCTGCTCACGGCGTAACGCCCCGAGCGGGAGTGGTCAGTGGTTCCGCGCGGCGCGGTGCGCCGTCCAGCATCCGCACGAGTCCGCCGATCTACGAACGCAAGAAGGAAGAATCTCCACGGTTCGCTGTGTTTTGTCAGCACCCTGCTAGCCGCTGAAGAGCCCTCGATTGGCAACGGTTCACTCAAGTTGGGGTTCACCGTGCAATCCGCGTCAATCGCCCCGACCTTGGCTCAACAATTCTCGCCGACGTAGTATCCGCAGCCAGAAGGACTGTCGGTCGAGTAGCAATCCCCGTCGAACACGATCTCATGCGTGGTGGGATTGTACTGGCACGAAAGGGTCTGGGCGCAAAGGTAAGGCGGCATACCTTGCGGTTGCGAGTCGCAATAGTCGATTCCATAGTTAAACGCAGTACACAGCTGATCTTGATTGCAGGGCCCCCAACTGCCTGCCTGAGCGCTAGTTGGTGCGGCTAGAAGTGAGGAGAGCACAACTACAACCCCGGCCAGCGCGTTGATGCGGGGCCTTGTCAAACGTGTCGACATGCGAACGACCTCCGACGTAAGAAGCGTGCGGCCCGGTCGCATGAGGTTGGGGTGCTGGACCGGGTGCGGGATGACTAGATCTTGCGGGGACTCCGACCGCTTCGCAAGACGGTTTCTTCACGCCGACCGTTCAAATCGGGGAACGGCCGCGAACTACTGCAGCGCGGTGCACGTTGTCTGCGCGAGCGCGCGGATCGGGCTGCGATAGTCCAAGTTCCTACCCGTTACCGCACGCCACCAGTGGCTCAAGTACCCGCGTGCAGACATTGCGCATCGCTTCAAGAAACCTACTCGCTGCAGCCTCTCGAAGATCCATGCCGCAGACGCGCCACGCGAGTCGCTTGAGTCGTGCGTGGGGAGGCAACGCCCAACGTCTAAGCGTATGCTCCCATCCAACGGCTCCCGTCTTTCGCTCGATTGCCGTAAGAAGAATAAACGCATCGATCGCATCGCTGAGTGATCCGGCGTTGGCCAGCATAGCGCTTCTTCGCCGCCACATCTTGAATAGAACGCTTGGGTCCTCGTGGTGCATATAGTCAGCCAGCTGCCGCGCCGACGTAAATGGGTGGGAACGACCGGAGAGCGCGAGCGCCAAGACCCAACCGGAATCGGCCCCTGAGTCGCGCCATTTGATGCGCGCGAACGTCTCGGAGCGCATCGAACGGATAACGCTGCATCTAATCAATTGCATGCCCCGCCATGCCCACTCGCGTTGAGTCAGCTGGGTAACCTCGGCGTTTTCCGCGAATGCCTTCGTGTCAGTCACAAGGAACACAGCGGTGTGGCGTGAGAGCGGCTCGACGTTGACACTCAGGGGGGTCATCGGCACCGACCCATCGGTGACGAGGATTCGAACAGATTGAAGGATTCCTAGATCCGTGACTGAGCAACAGGAGTAACAACTTACGAACCCGGCTCTTCGCAGGCGCTTCGTAACCGAATCGCTAAAGGCTTGGTTCCTCGTCAGCACCGCGACACGCGCTTCGACTAAAACTCGCTCGTATAACGTGGCGTGGCCCGCGCGAATGCTTTTGGCTCCCATTCTAGCGCCACAATCTCGGCCGGAGGTTCCCATGCCGACTCAGAGTTTTCAATGTGCGCGGATCACTCATCGTAACAAAAACGTGCCGCGCGGAGGAGGCGCGATCAAGAGGGCCCTGGCGGCGCACTAGAAATAGAATGCGACACTCGGGTTTGTACTGACATTTCAAGCAGCAAACGGAGGAGACCGTGAGCACCTTCTCCGTTTAAAGTTTCATGGCTTCAGTTTCGCGCTTCCGTCTGCGTTTTCTTTTCCTTTTCGCTGTTCGCAGCGCCGATCGTATCCGCAAGAGTCGTAAGGTTGAAGGGCTTCTTCAAAAACCGCACGTTCGGCGCGCCGCTCACGTTATAGCCGCTCATCAGCACAACGCCAAGCGCGGGCTCAAGCTCCCGCAGTTTCGCCGCGAGGCCGAGTCCTGACACCCCGTCGGGCATCACCACATCTGCGAGCAGCACGTCGATCGCGCCGCCCGCGATCGCCCACGCGCGCTCGGCGCTCGCGGCGTCGGTCGCTTCGATCACGGTGTACCCGACGCTTCTGAGCGAGCGAACGATGATCCGGCGCAGCACATCCTCGTCCTCCGCCACCAGAACGGTGGCGTTGCCACGCGGGCGCGGACGATTGTCCGCGGCTGGCGCCGCTGAGACAGCCTCCGCGGCGAGGGGCAGAAACACGCGGAACGTGCTGCCGTGTCCTTCGGTGCTCTCGACTTCGATCCACCCCTGGTGCTGCGCGACGATGCCGTGTGTGGTCGCGAGTCCAAGACCTGTGCCCCGGCCGACCGGCTTCGTCGTGTAGAACGGCTCGAAGATGTGCGCCATCACGTCCGCGCTCATTCCCGTGCCCGTGTCGGTCACACTCAGCTCCACAAAGCTGCCGGCGCGTCCTCCGGGATGCGCCGCCACACCATCGTCGGCGATCTCCACACGCCGCGTTTCCAGCAACAGCTTTCCGCCGGACTCCATCGCGTCGCGCGCATTGACGCAGAGGTTCACGACGACCTGCTCGATCATCCCTGCGTCCCCGGAAAACGGAAGCGACGCGTTGCCTGGCGTGAACGACACGGTCACGCGCTCGCCGATGAGCCGCCGCACCATCCGCAGAAGCTCGGCGACAATGACGTTGAGGTCGTGCGTGGCCACGTTCATCGACTGGCGCCGGCTGAACGCGAGCAGCTGGCGCGGCAGCCTGCTCGCCCGGTCGGCTGACGCGCGCAGCTCGCGAAGAGTTTCAAGCGTCCCGGCACGGTCGTCAAGCTGGGTCTCGAGATACTCGAGCTGCAGCATGATGGCGCCGAGCACGTTGTTGAAATCGTGCGCCACCCCGCCGGCGAGCTGGCCCACGGCTTCCAGTTTCTGCGAGTGACGGAGTTGCTCTTCGCGCTCGACGTCGTCGCTGATGTCGCGCATGATGCCGAGATGGTGCGTGATCGCGCCGCGCACGTCGCGAATGGGGGAAATCATGCCGTCGAACGTCAGCGGCCTGCCCTTGCCCCGCGACAGGACAATGCGGCCGGTCCACGCGCGGCCCGTCTGCACGAACGCGACGATGTCATCGAGCTGCGGAGACATGACGCGCTCGCCCAGTACATCACGAGGACGGTGGCCCAGCGCGGCGTCGCGTGAAACACCCGTCGCTTCGCTGAAGCCGGAATTCACGTACACCATGCGGTAATTGGCGTTGGTGATGAACACGCTCTCGCGTACCTGCTCGATGGTCGAGCGCAAGAGGTGGGCCGCCGCGCTCGCGCGGTGCCGTGCGAGCGCGAGCGCAACCTGGCCGCCGATCCGCATGGCCAGATCGGCTTCGTGCGGTGTGAACTCCCTCGGCGTGCGCGAAAGCACCGCGATTGCGCCGAACGACATGCCTTCGCTCACGAGCGGAAGCGCGAGGCACGCGGTCACGCCGCGCTCCACGAAGAGCGGCCGCACATACGAGAGCCGCGGATCATCCAGCGCGGAGCTCGACACAATCGCCTTCGTCTCGCCAAGAAACGCGCGCACACCGGCGTCGGTCGCAGCGAGGACGAGCCCGCAAAACGGCTTCTCTCCGGCAGGCACCGCGTCGGCGCGCACGACAATCGACGTCCCCGCCTCATCGAGCATGCCCGCGACGGCGTATGGGACGCCGAGCAGCGCCGTGAGCTCGCGACACGCGCGTTCGAGCAGGAGATCGGGCTCGGCTTCATCCGCGGCCGCGCTCAGCACGGCATTGAGCGCCGCGAGGTCGCGATTGCCCGACTCGAGCTCGCGGACGTGCGTCAGGATCTGGCCGCCCATCGTG
>Ga0134121_10001124_pt1 | contig 25978 bp, 29 predicted proteins | sample KB301_FD_96463 | JGI IMG/M metagenome (GOLD analysis project Ga0134121, IMG submission 96463) | Terrestrial soil microbial communities without Nitrogen fertilizer from Kellogg Biological Station, Michigan, USA - KB3-0-1 | ecosystem: Environmental > Terrestrial > Soil > Unclassified ... | reverse complement strand
GAAGGTATTGAGTAACGGAGTGCGATAGCATCAGATTAAATTAAGACCTGCTCACATTTACGCCAGTTTAATGTGAAAATTTAGGCAAAGTATATAATGGTACGATTGTAATAGAACTTGATGATGGCGCAACAATTGAAATTGCCTGGATTAACTTTGATCATATACTTGGACCAGACATAGTAATTCACTGCGCAAAAGGAAAGATTTCTGTAACTGGTTTTCACCACGACTACTTGGGTAGAGTAAAGAAAAGCGACAAGTTCAAATTCGAGATTATTAAAGTAGGTGAGCACGGTGTATACAAGGCTCGCTGGTTTTATGGAAATGCTGATCTAAAGAAATCGACATTTTTCCCAAAAGAATGGACGCCATCAAAAGTAATAGAAAAAATATTAGAGTCGCTCAAAAACGGAGAAAGTATTGACCAAGGAGCAGGTAGGTTTACTGTTGATGGTGTGACGACTGAGGGTGTGGTAATTAAAACAATTGTGAAAATGATAAAATCGGACAAAGGTAAATTGGTCAGCGCCTATCCAGTTATGGAGTAATGAGCTATGAGTATAAAACAAATGATCTACCCAATAGAAACTAGGAAAAATTACATAAAGATAGAAAGGCGCAGTGTCGGATTTCACCGAAACTGTAACGAAGTACGAAATGAAGCTATTAGATTATTTTATACATTATTTAACGACCAGAGGGCAGACGCTCAATGGCTGCTAAGAGCATTGTTAGATTCCAAAAGTTCTGGTATAAAAGGCGAGCTTGCCGGTATTAGTATACAAGGGCAAAAAGTCATAATTCGACCTTCATCACTCATAGAGGATTGTTATCCAGAAGATTTTGCCATAAAAATGAATCGCGGGGAACTAATTCATTTAGTACGGGAGTGGCAGGAACGCATAGAAAAGAAAATTTCGCTAATTTACATCTATTACAAAGACAAAAAATACGGTGTGGTAGATATGCTTCCCGAGGGAGTTGAGTGATATGAGTTCTGAGGTAGAATTGACGCGAACTTGAAATTAGTGGTGCATTGATTTTGCAATCAAAATACATTGTGGATGCCACCGGGCGTCATCTTTGCGCTTGTCGCGGGGATCCAAATTCAGTATTGTTTTCATGATGTTTCTCGAAGCATTATACTGTTATAATCTACCTGACTTTGCATTCTATACCAGTGTAGTCTTGTGAATAAGACCAACATACTCCTGGAATTTCATATAGCACCACTGACACTCGAAAAACAGCTCCGGATCATATTTTTAATATAAATTAATTTGAATCCCCGCCCTGCGGCGAGGATGACGTTCGAAGGGATTTGCAACGCATTGTGATTGCAAAGTCTAAGTGCACCGTTAATTTCGAGCTCACGTTACTCTATACTCTTTAATCATTCCTTTGCTTTTTCACTGACTTTCACATCGGCTAACGCTTTCTCGCGCACTATTTTTTTGTATTCAGCATCCTGACCATACATGTCATCAAGAGCTTCGTTCCTTAATTTTAAAATCATATCTGATGGCATTGTTCCTACCTGCTCAAAAATTGTACGGATACGGTTCTGCCAATACGTGTTCGTAGCTTTTTCCAACCACGACACCATTGCTGGCGATAACCCTACCTTTTTAAGACGCTTTTCTTCACCAAGGCCTTTTTCAAATATTTTTGTACGCAAGTGAATATACTTTTTCCCATATAAATCATTTATAAGAACCATACACTTTTCACCTAACGTGATACCAATTGCAGATGTAGGATCTTTATAAATATTATGTTTAATGTCTGCTACTAAATCAGCCCAATTTTTCTCAAATGCTGCTTTTTTCTCTGAAGTAACATTTGCCTTCAATTCAGTTTCAAAAGTCGCATACTGTCTTAGTCCGTCAAGGGTAAAAATTTCTTTAACCCATGCATGATCAAGTTTTTGTATCATGCGATATACCTCAATTAAGTTAATAATAGTTTCCCAACGACTTTAACAAACCAATACGATCATAGTGATGCAATGTTTGTATTGTTACACCGGTAAGCTTACTTAAGTCTTTTACATACCATTGTGCCATCGTCTTTTTCCTCCTTGTACTTAAGAGTACGGTATATAGTGACTATAGGGTCAAGCACTTTTTAGCAAAAAATCGTGGCATCGCTCATTAACCATCTGAATAGCATATCGCACTATTCATATCATATCTTTACAAATAAAAGTTGTTTCAGTAGCTTTATGAGTAACATGTACGAAAAGCTTGTATTGCACATAAAAAGGTCAGATGCATGACTGAACATAAAACGATTTCTTACACGAATGAAGGACAAGTACTTCGTGCCAGTGGCACCACTGTTGATGTGCAATTCCCTCGAGAACAAACCCCCCATATTTTAAATAGAGTATACGTAACAATACCCGCCAATAGCCATCATGACGAGTACGTAGCAAATCTTGAAGTAGCACAACATTTGGGAGATGGCGTAGTGCGTTGTATTGCCATTGAAAATATTTTTGGCATCAAAAGAGGATTAACGGTAAGTGATACTGGGAGGCCCATAGAGGTTCCCGTCGGTAGTGAAACATTGGGTCGCATATTTAATGCCCTTGGTGACACCATTGATGACCAGAAACCATTGGACCCGAAAAAAAGGCTTTCTATATTTCGACAAGCACCGCCTCTTACAAGCCAAAAAATCAAGGAAGAAATACAAGAAACGGGGATAAAAATCATCGACATCATGTGCCCATATGTTAAGGGTTCAAAAATAGGCCTTTTTGGCGGGGCGGGTGTTGGAAAGACTATTATTGTACAGGAACTTATACGCAATATAGCAACCGAACACGGTGGTGTTTCCATTTTTACCGGTATCGGAGAACGTACACGTGAAGGTAATGAGCTGTGGCTAGAAATGAAACGAACGGGGGTGCTCGATAAAACAGCTCTCGTATTCGGGCAAATGGGAGAAATGCCGGGTGCTCGATTGCGCGTCGGACTTACTGGTTTGACTATGGCCGAATATTTCAGAGATCATGAGAAAAAAGATGTTCTCTTATTTGTTGATAATATTTTTCGTTTTGTACAAGCGGGATCTGAAGTGTCAGCACTACTAGGGCGCATGCCATCAGCAGTAGGTTATCAGCCAACATTGGCTTCCGAACTTGGCGCTTTTGAGGAACGCATAGCGAATACTATAGATGGATCCATTACGTCAATACAGGCGGTATATGTACCCGCTGATGATATCACAGATCCAGCTGCATCAACCACCTTTCTGCATTTAGATGCAAGCACAGTACTCTCTCGTAAGTTGGTAGAACTCGGTCTTTACCCAGCAGTAGATCCATTGCAATCTACGTCAAAAGGATTAACACCTAGTATCGTGGGAGAAAAACATTACACAGTTGCACGTTCTATACAGAGCATTTTGCAGCGATATAAAGAGCTACAAGACATAATAGCTATTCTTGGCCTTGACGAGCTATCTCCGGAAGACAAAGTTGTCGTAAAACGCGCTAAAAAAATACAAAAATTTTTAACACAACCACTTTTTACTGCCGAATTCTCTACTGGTCTGACCGGTAGGTACGTCCCTCGAGAACGCGCTATTAATGATTGTGAACGCATTCTTTCGGGTGAATGTGATGGTAACGATTATCCTGAAGATGCCTTCTATATGGTAGGCACACTCGATGAGGTCAAAGAAAAAGCAACACAATTAAAGCTGCGTACATAATAGATATAGGTACTCATGGAACTACGTATTATCAGTCCAAGCACTTCCCATTCATACTCTATACTTTGGATTGAAGCGCGCACGTCCCGTGGCAGTTTTGTGATCCAACTAGGGCATGTTCCCATCATACTTCCTCTTTTACCGAATACACCCATTACATTTATGCTCAGTGTCGGTAAAGAGCAGTCGCTGCTCATTGGACGTGGATTCCTCGAAGTTGATCGCACCATGGCAACCGTTATTATGCAGGAAACACGGTAATATTCATGATAAAAATACTTGGAACTATTATCAGCGGTTCGCTTACCGATGGGCTAACAATGCGTATAATGCCCAACACAGATCTTGAGAATATCAAAACAGGAAAGTTTGTTTCGATTAGTGGCACCCATTGTACCTTTTTTTCATTAATTACCGACCTAAAGTTGGAAGTAACTCATCCAGACATTCTTCTATTCCCACCAACACATGAAGAATCTTTACTTACCGCCCTACTTAAGCATCGGGATATCTATGCCACTGCAACACTTAGACCTATGTTGGTTCTCGGTCCCCAAAAAAAACCGCAACCCGTCAAAACATTGCCTCCCCATTTTGCATCGGTGCACGAAACAAAAAAAGAAGATATTGCACTTATTTTCGGTGATGAGCGAGAACCATCCAAACGATACTTTAGTATTGGAACACCGCTTGATATGGATATCCCTGTGTGCCTTGATCTTGAACGGCTCACTGAACGAAGTAATGGTATTTTTGGTAAAACAGGAACCGGGAAAACATTTGTAACTCGTCTTGTCCTGGCCGGCCTTATTAAAAATGAAAAGGCAGTAAATCTCATTTTTGATATGCATAGTGAATATGGATTACAAGCGCGCAAAGAAGGAAACGATACCTATTTCGTTAAAGGACTTAAAACACTCTTCCCTGATCGTGTCGCCATTTTTTCCCTTGATCCAGCATCCACGCGTCGGCGGGGAGGCAATCCCGACGTGGAAATTGTCATCCCTTATCAGGCCATACAGGTAGAAGATATTCTATCACTTGAGCATGAACTCAATTTGCATCCCACTGCACTGGAAGTCGCGTATCTCATTGCTGCAAAGTATAACCATGATTGGCTTGCCGCATTACTCGAACATGGCGACTCCATTAGAGAATTTGCTCAAGAGCTGGGGGCACATCCTGAGTCAATAGCAGCGCTTTACCGCAAGTTAAAACGTATTGAACGTTTACCTTTTTTTACATCGATTAAATCAGCCGGCTCATACAAGCATGCATCGGTCATTGATCAAATGATGGAATATATTGACAATAATATTTCCATTATTGTCGAATTCGGCAACTATACTTCTACATTTACCTATCTACTTATCGCCAATATTATTAGCCGCAGAATACATGCCAAGTATATGGCCAAAACAGAAAAATTCCTGGGATCACATAAAAAAGAAGACGAACCACGGAAATTAATGATAACCATTGAAGAAGCACATAAATTCCTCAATCCCATCTCCGCAAGGCAGACTATTTTTGGCATTATCGCACGCGAAATGCGCAAATATTATGTCTCATTGCTCATAGTTGACCAGCGGCCTTCCAGCATTGACCCTGAAGTACTCTCACAAATAGGAACTAAAATCATTGCTCAATTAAATGACGAAAGAGATATCAATGCAGTCTTAACTGGTGCCCCCGGATCACAGTCGTTACGTAGCATAATGACAACACTCGATAGCAAAAAACAAGCATTATTGCTTGGGCATGCACTTACCATGCCCATTGTCATACAAACACGTGAATATGACGAGACATTCTATCGTGCAATGGGTACGTATATTGATAGAAAACAGATAGATCATTATATACAAGAGCTATATTAGCGTAAATAGCGCATCATCCAATCAAGCCACCTTAACTTGTCAGTAACTGCTGTTTTTGAGTCTAATTTCATAACCGACGCCTCTAATTCTTCAATATTCCCGCACAACATTGCTTCCCCCTGATTCAGAAAAATTACACTCTGATAACAGCAACTTACGTTTATGCTCCTGTATTACGATAGTAGCATTTTGATATGATTGCGTCGGCACACTATGTCTTTGTCTTTTTTGTTGTTCAATATATCGTGCCGCGAAAAGAGCACAGGAAATTCTCATAGCATACGCATTACTCACTGATATACACCAATTCATTACCAATAATACAACACACAATTTTCTAATCATTAGCTTCTCTTTTTTAGCAAATGGTGCTTTATATACCCCTTGCAATCAATAATAAACTGATCATGTATCTCTGTAATATCAATTATGTCTTTTTTTATCACAGAAACACGCGCACGCACAAAGTTGCGCAATAAACATTCCATCGTTTTTTCTTTGATAAGTATAAAACTATAATCTTCATTATTATTACCACACTGCGGGTCATCCGTACCCATATAACATGAAGCTCCCGGCACCACCTCTGCAGCTGTAAGAGTCGTATACACTAATCCCTCTCGTAAAATTGACGTGTTGTGATACGCTATCTTTTTATAAAATTGGCACGTATATTCCACAACTATATTTTGCACCGTGCCATTGTTTTTATCGGCAGAGTCTAAATCACTCGCCACTAAACAAAAAGACTCTTTCTCTGCACTGTTCCCACTCACTGCATTTACATCGCCACGCGCAACCATCGTAATATTCGTATAGCCACGCTGGATTAAATCATATGCAGTAAACAAACCCAAAATATCATCACCGATAATGGTGATCGCCGTCGCTGGATTAAGCTCATAAGAATCTATGAGCAAAGAATTAACATAGGCAGCTTGCCCTGGCCCTTGCACCCATTCTTTGCCGGGATCAGCGATGGTGCTGGCAAGAATTTTATAGCTATCAGTAGCAGTACGTACTAATGTTAATACATGAGTACCATCATCTGTCACTTTTTCATTATCATAATCTCCATCACTCAACTGACCGTACACTGGCACGCCAATTATAAATTGAGATTGTGATGACCATATGTTTTCTTGATACAGTATTATAATGCACATAATACCCATTACTAATACATATCTCATGCATGCAGTCACCATTCATGCCTCTCCATTATCGATAGATTATTGCTATAAAATCAAATTATGATGATCAATTAAAACACAATTAATACCGATTTGATTGCTTCAGAATATACTCCCAACATTTAACAGCTCCCTCATAGTCTGACACTATTACCTTGACTAATTCTGATCGTTGGAACACAGTCAAATCCCTTTCTGCGAGTTTGCGCTTACGCGTTGCCACAAAATAGGCGCTTATAACGTTATCAAGTCCTTCGGCTACCTGTAATACCGTCCTCTGTTTTTTGGTCAATTTGCTTAGCCATTCACTCATATGTTCGCTGTGGACTAAGTTGCATAGGTTATGATACCTATCATCAGCAGCACATAGATTTTTTAACCGCTGCAATAATATATGAGACGTATGCAACCGTATTACATCGCTCAATGCCAAAGTCGGCGGGCCCTGCTCACAATAGTCCTCTCCATCGGCATCATAACCGTTTTTTTGAGGTACCTCTTTATAACATCTCTGAGCGTTATCGCCATTCGTTAATATATCGATTTCACTCTCTTCACTCCCCTCTTGGGTGTCTTCTTGCGGTCCTCGACAATCATTTTTTACGTTCATCGCTGTACTATTAGAGACTGTAATCACAATTCCCAGTAGGAGTATACATAGTTTATAACACTCCTTCACCATAACCGCCTCCCTCATGTTTATGTCACAATAGCATGTTCCTCTACGTATTTATAATACACAATAAAACCATTAACAGTATACAAATATTCTGTATGTCATATTACTATCTTAATGGCGCAAAAATGTACTCGATAAAGACTTTTCTGATTCCGATAAATAGTACAAAATCTTCTTTACAATATCTCATACGTCAGCGATATTATAAGATTACAGTTTGCCTTTCTGATAGCAGATCACAACAGTGAGATTGTATGAACACTATATTATTACGCGTAAAAAATATAAAAAAACAGTACATTGCACATGGAAAAATAGTTAAGCACGCCTTAAAAGATGTTTCCATCGATATTCATCGAGGTGAAATAGTTTCTCTTCTAGGAGCTAATGGCGCAGGTAAAACTACATTATCATCTATTATAGCATCATTGCATCCAGCGACAGCGGGTGAAATTATATTCAATAATAAATCTATTTACGATAATATTATTGCGTATCGGTACAACCTTGGTTATTGTGCACAAAAAGAAAATCTGAATCCCCACATGACCGTGCGCGAACATCTTACTTTTGCTGGTCACTATTTTCTTCTGCCCACCGCAACTATTAAAGATCGCATTGAACTATTAGCCTCCATGTTTGGGATTACTGACTATCTTGATAAAAATCCATCTACATTATCAGGCGGCTATAAACAACGACTATTAATAGCGCGTTCAATTATACATAAGCCAGCTCTAGTAATACTGGACGAACCAACAGTAGCGTTGGACCCTCATATTCGTCGCCAATTATGGGATATTATCAAGCAGTTAAAAAGTGAAGGTACTACGGTGCTCCTCACCACACACTACCTCGACGAAGCACAAGTTCTTTCCGATCGCATTTGTTTGTTGCACAATGGTGAAATAAAGCATATCGATACTCCTCAAGCACTCATGAGTTCATATAACAAAGCAAATCTAGAAGAAGTATTTTTGCAACTCATGCATGAAGAAACACAACAATAATAATCAATAAAAATAAAGACTATCCCATGACTTCAAATATACAAACCTCACTGCGCGTTTTTTGGTGGCTTTTGTGGGCAGATGTGCGTTCTTTATACAAAGATTTTTTTAATAACCTCATCGATGCAATGGCATGGCCGATAACAATCATATTTGCTAATGGCGTTTTGCTACCCGCTATGGGGGTGCCCGCTAACTACGGCGCATTTACCACTATAGGGATGGTAGTAATCATGGGTGCTTACACGGCGTGGACGGGATCTATGCTTATAGCAGCTGATTTATCAGGACCTCAAACTATTTCCTATGAACTGAGCCTTCCACTACCATACTGGTTGATATGGATCAAAAATGGCCTCTATCTAGCAACCAAAGCAGCAACCTTTAATCTGACTCCTCTTATAATCGGCAAACTCATATTGGGAAACACTTTTAATCTAACTAATTTTTCACCGCCGTTATTCGCTCTTATGTATGTATTAGGATCCCTCTTTTTTGGTATGTTTGCCCTATGGTCAACTGTCATCACCAATTCTCATGAAAGCCATTCACGCCTGGAGCTTCGCCTCATTGGACCTATGTTTTTCTTAAATGGGTGGACCACCTCATGGGCAACTATGTACGTCCTGTCAGCGCCACTTGGAATCTTCGTTCGCTTCCTTCCATGGATATATGCGTATGAAGGTTACCGAGCAGCTGCCCTAGGCCAGATGGGTTATATTAATATATGGCTTTGCACTGGTATGCTCGCGCTATTTACTATTCTTATTACCTGTCATAGTATCCGTCTATTCAAAAAGCGAATGGATTGCGTCTAATCACGTGCTTACCTCGTTTTCTGCATACACTCACATAATATACCCCCTATCAAATAGAGCCTAGCGTTGTAACAGAAAGGCATAACATGAGGGTACATTTTACAGTTACAACATTGCATCTCAGTTACATGTCCAATTGCCTGTCCCTGCAGCGTATGCGCAAGTGACAATAGAACCCAGTGACATTCATAAATCAGATAAGTCAAGCCAGTCTGATATAGGGATTTCTACTCAAAAAATCGAGCAAAAAATGGATACTAGACACTATGCCTCGTATTTAGATATAGTCAATAATACAAGGCGGTACAAGAATATAATAATTGGTACATATTTAAAATTTAAAAAAGAGGCGATATGAACAGGTATGTCATAGTGGTAGTAATTGCGGTGATTCTTGGTATTGGGGCAGGCTATTATGGAGCAAAACAATATCCAATGTTCGGCGGCAAGAATGGCGCACTTAACGAAACTCAATGCGCATTACGGCGCGGCATGGAACAATTGTGGAGCGACCATGCGGTATGGGATCGGCAGTTTACCGTCTCAACTATTGCAGGCCTGAAAGATGCTGACGCAAGTAAAGAACGCTTACTGAAAAATCAAGATGATATAGGCAGTGCAATTATACCGTACTATGGTAAAGAAGCTGGCACACAGCTTGCCACTTTACTGAAAGAGCATATTGGAATAGGCGGCGATATCGTGAAAGCTGCAATGGCTAAAAATGATACACGAGTAAAAGATTTAGACAAACAATGGCGAGCAAATGCTACACAAATTGCTCAGTTTTTGAGCAACGCAAATCCACATTGGACGGAAACTGAGCTCGCTACTATGTTCAACAAGCACCTCGATCTTCTAACGCAGGGGTTACATCTACGGTTAAGTGGTAATTGGCAGGGTGAAATTGCCAAAGCTGACGAAACGGTAACACAAGCTCGAATGATGGGCAAAGATCTGGCCGATGGCATTATAAAACAGTTCCCAGATAAATTTTAGATAATTGTTGCAATAATAAAAGAGGGACCGACTACGGTCCCTCTTTTATTATTTTATCTTGCAAATCGTATGTGTATTTAATGTATATTTACAATACATATAGTGTATATTTTTCAATAAAGGACACTATGAATAAATGTATCGTGTTAACAGCAATCACAACCATTCTTGGCATCGGCGCGGGCTATTGTGCAGCTAAGCAGCGCTCTGTATTAAAATATAAGCCGGTCCCCAGTGAAAGCCAATCTGCACTGCAGCGCTCCATGAAAAAACTGTGGATCGACCAGACCATATGGTATCGCCAGCTTATGGTTTCTACTATTGCAGGCCTTGACGATATTGATGCGTGCAAAGATCGGCTACTCAAAAACCAATATGATCTTGGAAAGATATTGGTTCCCTATTATGGAAAACATATCGGCACACAATTTACCATGCTTCTTAAAGAACATGTTTTTATAGGTGATCAGATCATCAAAGCGTTAATTGCAAGAAATGATACATGGGTAAGAAAGCTCGACTCAGAGTGGCACGAAAACATTACCCGAATTGTCCAATTGCTTAGCACGGTAAACCCAAACTGGACGAAAATGCGACTGACAAACATGTTTACTAAACATCTTGAGCTTCTCAATCAAGATATGTATCTTCGTTTAAGCGGTAACTGGCAAGCCGAGATTGCCAAAGCAGACGAAGTAATAGCGCAAATACGAGTGATGGGTAAAGATCTGGCTGATGGAATTGTAAAACAATTCCCGGAAAGATTTTAGATAATACAAAATATTATTAATCTATTAAGTCAGGAGTGAATAATGAATAAAGTACGCTTTCTTTTTCTAGCTATAGTTATCATGGGAATAATACCTGTCTTTATTACTGCAAGCCAATATTTACCTAAGCCGCAAACAACTGCTTCTTCGCAGGAATGCAACTTACGCCTCACCCTGAATCAATTGTGGACGGATCATGTGATGTGGACCCGCCTTGTTATTATATCAGCACTTACACGCCTTAACGATGTTGAGATAGCAAAAGGGCGATTATTACAAAATCAGGTTGACTTAGGAAACGCAATAACTCCTTTTTATGGGCCGCAAGCGGGAAATCAATTTGCCCTGTTGCTTAGACAACATATATTAATCGCCATCGACCTTGTCGGAGCTTTGCTGACCAATAATAGAACGCACGTTGATAACCTAAATCAACAGTGGCATTCCAATGCTAACGATATCGCTTCTTTACTAAGCCAGGTAAATCATTACTGGGATAGAAAAGATCTAATTGGTATGTTTTACCAGCACTTACAACTCACTGCTCAGGAAATACAGTATCGATTACAAGAAAACTGGCAATCAGATGCCATTAATTTTGATCAAATTGTCGCACAAGCGCAAATGATGGCGCAAACTTTTGCTGACGGCATCATCAGACAATTTTCACAAAGATTTTAGATAGCTATCTATATTTCACAGATGGCCTTTTGACACTAGACGGGCTTTCACATATTATTTTCATACAATTATCCTTGTATTTTAGAAATCACGCTTCCAAAATATAAGGATAATTTTGTAAAGTACAATAGCTAATCTGTTTTTTGGTCTGATTTTTCTTATACACCTGTTGCACGGGGTGAAGGAATTTAAAATTTTTTCCCATGCCTACCGGCTTGCGTTAAACTTATAAATCATAGCATCTAACGGCATAGCATGTAGGAAAAACAATGCGCCGTTCAGTAATATTATTTAGAGACACATAAAAATGATAGTAGAAGGCATGCATGTTTACGCTACCAGTTTACGTTGGCATTATCGTGATAAATGACAATCGCGTGTTTTTAGTAAAACGCCATAATACTGATTGGGCAACAGGTAAGTGAAATTTCCCGGGGGGTCTGCTTGAAACAGGGGAAAGTCTTATAGACGCTACCATTCGTGAAGCACATGAAGAAATGGGCATTACACTACATCAAAATGACCTGAATCTGATACATGTTCTACAAGTTTTTAAAAGCATGACAAATACAAAAGACATCTTGAGCTGCTATTTTGCGACACACCAATGGCAAGGTGATCCCTATAACCGAGAGCCTGAGCGTCATGAGCGTGCAGAGTGGTTTTCAGTCACAGAAATGCCACATGATACGACTGCACATGCTATACAAGCCTTGAATGGATTTTTATCGCAGCAATGTTATTCTGAAAATCGATAATGAGTACGCGTAACTAGAAGGGCGATTGTACTATGATAGATTTATCAAAAAGGCGACTTATATATATTTATTTATTGAGCATTAGCTCTCTCATTCAATGCGCATCTGATCCATGCAGCACACTCTATAAAAAACATCCCGCTTTTTATGCTTATATAATTGGCGATATTAGTAGCGATCGTATTTATCATGAACATGCTTCTGAAGTATATGCAACGCCTGCAAGCTGCCAAAAAGTAGTCACTGCACTTATTGCTCTTAAAACACTTGGCTCTGATTATCGCTACGTAACTAATTTATCTGTCAGTAAAACAAACGAAGGGGTAATTCATAACACCGTTATATCTTTTTCCGGAGACCCCACGCTCACGAGCGAACAACTCGAACAGTTATTAAAACCGCTGCAAAATAACACAATCACAGGAACTCTTTTTTTAGACGCATCGGCATTTAAAACATCACCATACTCTACAAATATCATGATGGACGATCCGGGCACATCGTACGCACAACCAATATCTGCTATCAATATCGATAAAAATATTATTGAAGCAATAGTACAACCGACAGAAATAGATAAGCCTGCTCAGGTACAAACAAATATAGCATATAGACCACTATCGACTATCACAACAAGTGCGGACAGTTCACAGTTTTCTGTCTTGTGGGAAAATGGTATCATGAAAGCATATGGTATAATCAATAAAGACAGTAGTCCTGTTACTATTCGCTTATCACCGTTAGAAACAGAGCCATTTATTGCTTGTAAAATAGTTCGAATATTGGATAAATTACATATTAATGTTAATGGCAGAATAAGTATTGTTAACGACGCGACAGATATCCCTACTAACACAGAAATTATCAATAAAATTGTATCAGCGCCACTCAAAGACATTATTGCTCCTGCATTAAAACAATCAGACAATTTTGTATTTGACTGCCTGTATCTCACCATCATTCATGCACATTCAACTGGCACCATCACTAATTGGAACGCAGGCACTCCCGTAATCAAGGAACTTTTACAAAAGCACTTTGCCATTGACTTTGAAAATGCTGTTTTTGTTGATGGTTCTGGGTTGTCACGCTATAACTGTATACAGCCAAAAAAATTGCTGCAGCTACTTAAATGTGCTTATTCTATTCCTGAATTTATGCACGCTTTAGCCACGCCTGGCGAAGAAAACAGTACGCTTGCAAAGCGTACAACACTACCAAGTACAATCAAAGCAAAAACAGGTAACATGGGGGGCATAAGTTGTCTTTGTGGTTATGATATGCAAGAAAAAACACCAAAAGCATTTGTAATTATGGTCAACTCTTTTGGACCGCCGCTTTCAGCAATGTTCACCATAATCGATACTTTTATTAAAGATCAATGTCAGGGCACATGTGGTTAATTAATGCTTAACATAAAAGTGACTATAAACAACTGCCAACTGAGTTACGCCGTTATTTTGAACAACCAGTTCAGTCGCTGGAATCTATACAGCAAACAACAAATACTCTATTAACGTGAATTCAAAGTTAATTGGACGCAGACCTTTTTAACCAGAATAAGCTTCAGAAGCTCTAAGCGTCATCCTCGCCGTAGGGCGGGGATCTAAATTAATTCTGTTTTGTATAGCTATTACAGCTGTTGCTACTCTCTAAAAAGTAGCTCCGGTTCGTATTTTTAATACATTTAATTTGAATTCCCGTGACAAGCGCAAGAATGACGTCTGAAATATCTCACGTTTTTTAATTACAAAAATTTGCATCAAAAAATATAACTCTAATGCTTATTTTCATACAACATCCATGTTTCACTGGTATCAGCATGCTCGCCCACTTTTTCAAAACCAATTTTTTCATATGCTCTGATAGCTTGAATATTATCAGTATTCGGGTCAACGAATACAAACTTATACTGGCGATCTAGAATATGTTCAAAAAAACTTTTAAGAATTACTGACGCAAGACCACGACCTGTATACTCTTTCTCTCCTATATATATATCAATCGCAGCTAACGACTGCAGCAGGTTAATCAGAGCTTTTCTGCGAGGGAAATCATATACGTTATATACCTGGATATAGCCAACGGGAATTTCATCTGCATATATAACATATGCCCATATACTCTTAAGCTCTCCGTTAACTAACTTATACCCGTTAACATAGCTTTTGTATTTTTCTTGAACAAGCTTTAACGTCCATTGAGTATCTGGATCCCACCATTGCTTTACATGAGGCTGTTGCAACCAATTAAATAAAAGAAAAAAGTCTGTCCGACAGAGCTTCCTAAAGCTAATGTTTATTGCTTGCATTTGCGACACGCGATTAAATTATCTCCCATCAATCTGCTTCAATATCTCGTCAACTTCTTCTTCTAATGTATCTATGTCGTCTCGCAAAGCTGCACATGTATATTGTTTATCATCCTCCCGCACCTCAAACTCTGTCTGTACCGATGGTAATTCACACCGCAAGCTTCTTAACTCTCCAAGAACTAATTGTAATTCTCTTCTATTGCGCAATGAACAGTAATCCATTGATGCTCTATGTGCAACAGCAAATCTGTGTTGTATTTGTTCCAATTTTATGCCTGGAGCTCGAACTCTACGAAAACCTGCGATACGCGCTAATCCCCAAAGACAATATGTACTAACAGATCCCGATATTACACTATCACATTTTCTAGCAAAAATGTTTCTGCGAGCTTTTTCTTCTTTACTACTTAGGCAAGGTGTATTTAAAAAGGCCTCTACACCAAGCGCGCCTACTAACCCTGCACTAGCAGTGCGCCCCATTTTTGGCAGGTAGTGTTTGACCGCTCTTCGGTAAAACGCATATGATGGATTGGCATAGAACCAGCAGCATAATGCTATTGCTATGAAGTTTGTACGGCTTATCATTGTTCACTTTCCTTCTTTATTTTTTTACCATATTATCTTCTGTCTATTCTTCTCCATACTCTTTCAAACGTTCATTGATTTCAGTACCCAACCTCACCATTTTACTGCCTAATGCCATGCATGCTTCTTCATTAGTCTCGTCTCCACGATGTATAAATTCTTTTTCAATATCAGACAAATAAACAAGCTGCTCGTGTACATTGACACTATCGCTCCTGAGACGAACAGCCGCTCGACATCGCGGGTGCAGCGCCACTGGTAGAAATGCACGTACTGTTGGATTTTGTCGAATATACCATTGTGACAAAGCACCAACGCGCGTATATGATTGATTATCAATGCGCTCACGAGTGGCGTTATAAAAATGCATTATTTGTTTGAGCTCCCGAGCCGGAAAAAACGGCTTCCCATATCCTGCACAACGAGCCAATGCCCATGTAGTTCCTGCTAACGTAATGCCAATTCCTATGGGCGCAACCATGGCACAGTTCTCTTCTCGGTGACGATCGCTCCCTGCCTGTGTGTTGCATACAATAGCTGCTAGTGTTGTACCCAACCCTCCTCCGTAAAAGCCAGCTGTAACCTGATTAATGCTGCGTGCATATGATACAGGAACATGCACAATGCTTATCGTCAATAGAACAAATGTGCGAGATAACATTTATTACTCCTTTTTTTGAAGAATACCTGTTAATTAAAATGGGTAATTTCTATGCACAATCGAAAAATTCAAGGCAATTCTAATGCAAAAGAATAAAAACGTCAATATATCAAAGCTTTGTCTGTAACAATTTTATTGATATACTTCTCGTAATAGTGTTATACATTCTTGAACCATCCATTCCCTGCTAAGAATTATTATTAAATGAGGATCTTAACTATGAAAAAAGTAATCAAAAGTATACCATTACTTTGTATTTTATTATCACTAAGTAACTCATGCATATCTCGTGCTGGATTTATGGACACTGTGTTAAACATGGTATTTCCATCAGAGAAACCAGTAACAGCACACAGTACTCTAACCGAGCGTGAGACCACCGATTATATAAATCGCATCATCTCTTCACTCGAGCATGCTTTACGTAATCACGTTGCCCCCACAGAGCTACATGCACTAAAACAATTGGTATTGCAAAATGTACGCGACGCACAATACGCATACCAAAAAGATGGTTCTTTTTTTTCGTCAGGGAAACGCTATAAAAAAGAGATTATCGATCAATTTCTTAATAGTGCTATTATAGAGTACATTGAGGCTGCGGCATACAAGTATGCATATTCTCGCACCCATGATCACACAATAGCAGGCAGAATATCGTCTTCTATGCGCAATAACGTACTGGCCGTAATAACTCAGCAACGCCCAATCAATTTTAAAAAATTGGCACCTTTTGTAGGATATGGACTCGAACGAGCAGTAGCCGATGCCATTGCAAAAAATAGCTATAATCAATATCAATACGACTACCAACCCGCAAAACCAAGCGCTCCTACATATGATGAATCATACAATCAGGCTTCCCATAATCAAACTCCCACAGTAAGTCATAGTCCAGCAAAACTATATACTTCAGACGAATGTGTCATTTGCTCAGAAGATTTTGGTGGCGAAGTGAAACGCGTTTACCTAAAACCATGTGGACACGATATATGTCAAAAATGTGCATTCGAGTGGTTTTTTGGTGCTCGACAAAAAAAAGAATGCCCTCACTGCCGCAGTAGCGTTAATCTAACCAAGCTAGAACAAGACATCATCTAGCTTACAGAAGAAAGAAGTCAGTGATAGCCAAAAGTAGTGCTTATCTTATAGCTCTCGCCATTATTCTTATTTTTGTTTATCGCTATATTCACAAAAACAATCATGCTTCTTTCCCAGTAGTTAACCATGACACCATTATTGTGGGAACAAATGCTGAGTATCCTCCATTTAGTTTTAGAGAGAACAACACATGCATGGGCCTCGATATAGATATAGTTCATGAGATAGCACGGCGACTGAACAAAAAAGTCATTGTTGAAGACATGCCTTTTGAAGCACTAATCCCTCGTGTGCAGCTGGGTAGTATTCATCTAATCGCAGCCGGCATGACCCCAACGCCCGAGCGCGAAAAACAGGTTTTTTTTACTCCTATTTACTTAGCTAACGATAACCTTATCATTGTAAGTAGAAATGAAAACCCATTTAATACCGTCAACCAATTATATAATACACAGGTTATTGTCAATGAGGGATTTACGGCAGACTCATATGCATCAAGCATCAACTTGCCTTATATCGTTCGTCTCGCTTCTGTAACGGAAGCTTTATTGGCATTACAAACAGGACGTGCCAATGCGTTTATCACCGCGCAAAGCGCTATTCAGCCCTTTTTTGCATTGCACAAAAAAAACATACTTCACACAGCAGTAATCCCGGATACCAAAGAAAACTATGCATTAATAGTATCAAAAAAATATCCTGACCTTTATGCACAGATTACGCAAATCATGGATAATATGGAAAAAGACGGCACGATCGCACACATTAAAAAGCGGTGGTTTTTATGATAGATTTTGATCTTATTATCCGAGAACTTCCTCAACTATTATGTGGTGCATTGGTATCACTCGAAATAGCACTGTGTAGTTGTATTATAGGATTAACACTGGGAACATTGTTTGGCTTGTCACAAGAATATGGACCTACGATAGTACGATGGCCTATCGCCATTTTAGTCACCGTAATTCGCGGAACACCAATGCTTATACAAATATTTATCGCCTATTATGCACTCCCCCAGGCGGGTATTTCTTTTTCCGCTTTTTGGACCGCCATACTAGCCATTGGGCTCAATAGCAGCGCATACATAAGCAATATTATACGGTCGGGTATAGCCTCCGTGGGCAGAGGACAAATCGAAGCAGCACAAGTGCTGGGGTTTAGTATTCCACAAACCATTAGATTTATTGTTTTACCACAAGCATTAATTATTATTCTTCCCTCTCTAGGTAACGAATTTATAACTCTTATTAAAGATTCAGCGTTGGCATCTATAATTGGCGTAGTAGAACTATCCAAAGAGGGATCTATTATTAGAAGTAGAACATATGATGCGATCACCACATTCTTTATCGTAGCACTCATATATCTGGTAATAACTATGCTTATTTCTATGTGCATACACTATTTTGAGCGAAGGATACGTCGATATGCTCGTTATTAGTAACGTCCATAAAACATTTTCAGGTAAAACAGTATTGCATAACATATCTCTTTCAGTAGCGCACGGAGAGATTGCTCTATTGCTCGGCCCGTCGGGTGTCGGTAAGTCAACATTGTTACGTGTATTGAATAATTTGGAATCTATAGATTCCGGAACTATAACACTCGATGGTAATATACTTGATCTTAAAGTCGTTAATACGACACATCTAGTGGGCATGGTGTTTCAACAATTTAATTTATTCGAACATTTATCAGTACAACAAAACATAACACTCGCGCTCGAACAGGTAATGCACTGGTCACCACAAGAAGCTGCTGCTGCATCTTTAGAATTACTCACTGATTATTCACTGAATAGCAAAGCTAACACTCCGGTATCCCGATTGTCGGGAGGGCAAAAACAACGTCTTGCAATAGCACGTGCTATTGCTCTTAAACCCACCGTAATTTGTATGGATGAACCTACATCAGCGCTAGACCCGCTACTCACTACTCATATAGCAAACACTATTAGCTCTCTTGCTCGCCAGCAGTATATCATACTTATTGCTTCTCATGATATTGCACTTCTTGAAAAGCTCAACTGCACCATCTACCTACTCGATAATGGCAACATAAAAGAAACCGCTTCGTCATCTGATTTTCGGCACAATCCGTCGCTATTTCCCTCTCTCCAAGCTTTTGTCAACGGTATCAATATAGTTTAGTATTAATTCTTTAATATAACTGCTATTGACAATAGTATTTAGGCTTGTTAATTTTGTACCGAAATATGAGCATCAATAAGAATTATAGTGTCCCTAAAAGAACAATACTATAACGTATTGTTCACCCCCTAACCCTTCAGCTTGTTTCAAGTTGAAGGGATTTTTTTTTATCCAATAACATAACACAAAAATCAAAAGCGATATGAAATGACTCTCCCGTACTACGATCCATGCGCACTTGAATACACTTAACCAATTTTGTCATGGCTCTAACATAAGAACAAAAATGTAAGATCGATTGTAATGTCCCTGATACAGTAAAATGCAACACCTGCTTAGTATACCATCCCTTATTAAGAGGAGCTGCGATACTACAGCCGAGCATAGTCAACTCAGATTTTTTGACCACACGTATAAGATCAATAAGATATGACTGAAGCATCATTTTTGCTCCACTCATACCACCAAATATATCGCAATGAGATTGCAATAGGTTATGCAATGTCTCCGTTTTTTCCTGAAGTGCATCAATTTCACGCGTAAAACGCGTAGACCGAGTACTGTACATACGGAGATTAATTATATCTTCACAACACCGGATAATACGCTGATTATTTTTGTAATATATACAATACCCCCAGAGGCCCCAAAGTACTACCATAACAACCCCCGTTAGCACAAAGCGCTTCCTTTTGCTCAGTTGCACAAGGCGTACATATACCTTTTCGCTTCTTAACGTAAAATACATTATGAGCTCTCCCTCCACTATAATAACGTGCTAAAATGTCATCTTGGTCCACTGTATAGGGTCCACTTGAATGTTATTAACACGCATTTCCCAGTGAAGGTGATAGCCACTTGCATAGCCAGTTTTGCCAAGATATCCTAATGGCTTTCCTTTGACCACCTTTTCACCAAGACGTACTGAAGGTGCGAAATCATCCAAATGGAAAAACAACGATAAAATGCCCCAACCATGATCAACAACAATGGTATTACCGCTCAACGCGAACCGTTCCTTCATTACTACTACACCATCCTGCGGTGCCCAAACAACACTTTTGGGTACATTAATAATATCTACCGCCTTGTGTGCATAACGGCCCCGGTGTTGCGTAGTACGCACCGTGCCAAAATCACATGTAACACGTACAATATCGATAGGAGAACAAAAAGAACCTCTCCATAGTTTTTCATGAGGTGACATATCCGACAACTTCTTTATTTCTTCCTCAAAACGCGCGCTATCAACACCCAAAGATTCTTCTTCTTTAACTTTTTCGGCACTTACATGTAAAAATTCTTTTTTAAACGGATATACAATAACCTGAAACCGATTATCAAGGCACAACGCATTGCCTACCTTATCCACAATCTCAATTGACGCTAAGTATTCATTTGGTTGCTCTTCACAAGCTATAGGGACATAACACTCGTACACGAAAGAACCTTTGGACTCAGGAAAGCACTCATATCTTTGCGAAAGTACCGATACAAACGCACGTTCTATTTCCTTATTGACTTGAAATTGTATATGCAACGTCCGACCCTGTAAGACTTTTTGCATAACATCTGAACGCACCAACGTTGCTTGCAATGGCAAATTATCAACAATAAGACCATATTTTAAACATGTCTTATTCTTATGGTACGCGGAATCTACGCACTCAATAACCAGTTCGTGCATTCCATTACCAACAGCTCTAGTAGGGATAACAAAAGCATAGTCTTCTTGTTTGTTAATCATCTTAAACTTGGTAACTAATGGGTTGCCGTCCAACAACAATGACACTTCACCTTTTTTGCTGCTTGACAGCCGGCACTGTACATCTCCGGCACAACATTGGCCATTAGAAAAACCAGTAAGACATAACTTAGGAGCTTGTGTGTCAAAAAAATACCAATAGCTCGCCCAACTTATCCAAGAAAAAAACACGCACAATAATAACGCAATAACATTACGGACTCTGAATATCATACGGATCCCACGTGAATAAAAAATAGTATTTATAGACTTTACAAATTGACCTCATTATACTTTTTTTCACGATTTACGTAAACAAGCCAACCCTCTTAATAAAGCACCAAACATATGCACAAAACACATCGTCTTGTCATTGTACTTGGTATGTTTTTTTTAATATTTTATACCCCTCCTACACATGCATATAAAAAAGGTATTATTACCACCCTAGCCATAAGCCTAAGCATTGCTAGTATATACGGATTCTATCGATGGCTACGATCAGAAGAACAATTCCAACCAACTATAGATAACCTTAATACGTACACCATAACACAAAGAAAAAATATTCATACTGCAGCATCTCAAGATGATATAAGTGCACCATTCACATCCATCGACCAGTTGGTTATTGACATTAATCAGAAAAAGTCACCACAGCAAGCACGTGTCAAAATGCCGCATAACCACGCATTTAACAAAAAAATACTCCACATTAACAAGGGAATAACCCTAACTCCTGAAGATCACACTGTTTTTATATTTTCTCGCGGCTATGCGCGCACCAACACGCCATGGACTAACGATAATGTGCTTCAAATAGGGGGCTGTATTATGGCTGCCTATATGCCCGTACATGATAATGTTATTAACAATGCACCTTGTATAACATTTGATTACCCTGATAGAAGACGCTGCTTTAACTTCGGGCAAGATAAAGACGTACTTTGCTTACAGCACATTCATAAACAAGTACTCAAACAAAACCCTACTATAAACATCATATTAATAGGCGATTGCCGTGGTGCAAAAGCAATTCTCAATTTCGCAACTCAGCAGCCGAAAAACATCAAAGCATTGGTACTCCTATCTCCATTTTTTTCAGCTCAAGAACTCACAGAACAGGTCGCACTCAACTATTTATCTTGGCTGCCCAAATCTTCCAATATCCTACATAATTTCTTCACTCTATGGTTCCCCAGCTATAATACCAAAGCTGATACTACTTTTCTCCAGAACATCAATAAGATATCTCCGCAAATTCCCATTTTTATCGCACATCGCAATTATGATACCCTCGTTTCAACACAGCAGGTAATCCATTTTATTGATCAACTTAAGCAGGCGGGTCATACCCATATTACCTTCGTAACTACCAATGACACCAGTGCTCGACATAGCCGCATAACGCCTATCAAAGAGATCCAGCAGGAAGCGAACCTATTTTTTCATAAATATGGGCTTCCCCACAACCTCGAACTACTCACGGCATAATTTTATATTCAATCAGTAAAACAAAGCGCATATAATACAGAGCCTACTTACATTACGATCACTTTGTTTTACAATAAGATAAAAGCACTAAAATAATAAAATCATCTTCACATATGGTATATTGTTAAAAGACAGTCGCTACCGAGAAACTATTTGTATTATATTTAAGGAAAACTATGACTGAAACAGTACTAAGACAGCTACTTTTAGGTTTTTTTATTATACTCTCGATAATGCCATTATATGGTCACATAGACCATTCAAATAACCTAACCAACTCAGCAAAAATTACAACCGAACAAAAAAAAAGCGGCGAAAGCTCGAAAATAAACAAAATATCACGGCAAGATCTAGAACTGTACAAAAAATATTTACCATATTGTTCTACAATATTAAAAAATATTCCTCGCCTCTACTCTTTCATTATGGCAAAGGATTTTATTGACGCATACAACCAGGGTCGACTCACAAGATATGCAAACATACCAGAATCAATAGGCATTCTTATATCATGCATCACGGCCATGGAAAATATATGCAAAGAAGTGGTAAATCATAATCACGATACCCAACAAGATACCGCTGATAAAAAAGACACTTATTCTAATAAGCGTATGAGAGAAATATCATGGAATTTGAGCAAAGTAATTTCTTACCCCGTTTTCACAATAAGTATGATCTACTTGATGTCAACCTGCACGAAAAAAAAATGTACCTTCTCAAAGCATTTCCTAAATGTAGCGCTGACAGCTTCAACGGGATACGATACGTTCTACAAGCCTATGAAGGAACTGATAGGCACTTATAGAGCCATAGGGCAAAAAAGAACAGAGCCGCAGGCAAAAATATAACCTTGTAAGACTATTAATTAGCCTCGTCCCACAAACCAACACTTTCAGTCTGTAATTTTTGATATCTTGCAGTATATATGATATACTGGTTTTATACGTAAAATAGCCTGCGCTAGCTTTATCCGAGCCCATTTTAGCGCCATCTATACTCTTTTTTATTAAAAAAGGGAGCAAGCAATGTCCTATACAAATACACCATCAATTTTATTACCCAATCTTCCCGGCGTATATCTTTTTAAAGATGCACAGGGGAACATACTGTATATCGGAAAAGCCACATCTCTGAAACAGAGGGTTAGCTCATATTTTCAAAAACAGACAACTGACTGGAAAATTGCGTCCCTTATCAAAGAGCACGATTCTATAGATCATATACTTACATCGACCGAAATAGAAGCCTCTCTATTGGAGGCAGAGCTCATAAAGAGTAATCAGCCCAAATATAATGTTCTGCTCAAGGGTGGACAGCCATTCGTCTATATTTTGTTTACAAATCAAGCAATACCAATTATCAAATTAGTGCGTAACAAAAAACTAAGGGGTACTTATTTTGGTCCCTTTTTACACAAGCAACAGGCGCGCTCGGTGTATCACTTTTTAGTACAAACATTTCGCCTTAACCTATGCAATAAAAAAATTGAACATGGCTGCCTTGATTATCATATTGGAACGTGTCCAGGCAATTGCATGCCACAGTTCAATATAGAAGATTATATATTTCACCTGCAACTCGCTCAAAACGTGCTCAATGGAAAAGACAAAGAGTTTGTTACATGCGTCAAAGAAAAAATTAAAATACACAACAACAACCTTGAATTTGAAAAAGCACAACGACTCAACTCCTACCTTGATAATTTAGATACTATCTTCAACACTATCAAGATACGATACTCCCCTGAAAAATTTGCCACTGATATCTTCGCCACAATAACACCGACCACGCATATCGCTGACATATCACTCGACGCATCGATCGAGCTACAAAAACTACTCAATTATAAAATACCCATCACAACGATAGATTGTTTTGATATTTCTCATTTTCAAAGCAAAAATATTGTGGGTTCGTGTGTTCGCTTTACCAATGGTAAACCAGAAAAAAATAAATTTAGACGTTTTAAAGTTACAAGTATTATCCAACAAAACGACTACGCCGCATTACAAGAAATTGTGACGCGCAGATATGCAAATGGTGATTTTCCCGATCTTATTCTTATTGACGGCGGTAAGGGGCAGCTCAGTGCAGTAAAAAGTGTACTCCCGCATGCGCCATGTGTGAGCTTAGCAAAAAAACAAGAACTGCTATTTTGCGACTCTTACCCAAACGGTTACGCTTTAGACATTCACACCGTATCAGGAAAGCTACTCATAGCCCTGCGCGACTACGCTCACCACTTTGCAATCAATTATCACAGACTAAAACAAAGAAAAATAGCAACACACCCGACAAGTAATTAATTTGCTAAGATTGTACTTATTGCACAACGATCAAAAGATTGGTAGCATTACCTGCGGTAGTCGCCAGTGATACCAATTTTTTTATAAAAGGGAGCTTCCGTGAACTACCTAAAAACACTTTTATTAACATGCACACTCACACACTCACTTTCACTTTTCAGTGATTATATAGGTACGAGAGGTACCAGGCTTGCAGGATTAGATTGATGCAATGCTAAAAGAAAATTGAGAAAAACAACACATTTATGAAAATGATCATGTAACAGTATGCAAAGAACTTGCAGGGCAAATGAAAGATCTAGAAAAACAACTCGATAGTCATTTAGAAAAAAAGTCAGAATAAAATCACCACATTTTTGTAATATCTCGAAAAAAATACCTATATGAATTACTCAAAAATATTTTTGTTATCATGTGCATTCGTACTTCCTTCATCGCTTTTTGGCACCCATGCAAGAAAAAGAGCACTAATATTCACAGCAACACTCTGTGGCGGGCCATTAGCAACGGCGAGCGCTGCATCACTATTAGAAGATTTAAAAAAATCGCGCAATCGTTATGATAAATCTCTTGCAGTTGAGTGCATAGGATTCGGTCTAACCGGGACTGCTCTGATATGGCAAGCTGCAAGAGCTATGGGACTCGGCAGAGTGCGTTCACCAGAACACAAGTTATGGCAATTGGCTAGTTTGCACAATATAGTTAGTCAGGGCTTTAAGTATTATCCCCATTCCCATAAAAGGTTAGTTACTCACGCGTCTCTGCCAATTCCTCTTGATCGCTATAACAGTTACAACACGTTTTCATGTACATTTTCAGATAAAAACAGCTTACAATCTGCCCTAGCACAAGTACAACAAGCCCGCCCCCTACTGCGACAAATTCGACGTGAATTTGGATATCGTTATGACGATCCTAATGAGATAGAATGCGAAACACTCGAAAAACAAATGGAAAATCTAGAAAGCTTGCTTTGTAAACGTCTTGAAAACGAAACCCCAGAAGATAATTAGTAAAATATGAATACAAAAAAAATATTCATAGTAAACTGGAAAATGAACATGCCATTTTTCAGGGCACGAGCGTTCATAGATACTCACCTG
>Ga0134121_10001123_pt1 | contig 25995 bp, 23 predicted proteins | sample KB301_FD_96463 | JGI IMG/M metagenome (GOLD analysis project Ga0134121, IMG submission 96463) | Terrestrial soil microbial communities without Nitrogen fertilizer from Kellogg Biological Station, Michigan, USA - KB3-0-1 | ecosystem: Environmental > Terrestrial > Soil > Unclassified ... | reverse complement strand
GCAGGCGTTTGAGCAGGCGGAGTTGAATGTCGTTATAAAGTTCTTCGAGTTCCGGGCGAGCGAATCCGATTTTGTATCCTAATCCGCGCCGTATCGTCGGCTCGATCTGCTCGGCATTAAGACGCGCGAGGGCCACGGCCTCCTCGGGCGCGTCACTCGCGTCGAGAAAAGGCAGCAGCGAGGGATCGGATTGTGAGGCCGTTACAACCACACGATCATGCCTGGTTTGAACTTATCCTCTTCTTTTAATCGCCGTCAATGCGTATGGGTGTCGAGTTTAGGCCAGTCGCGTTGCTTCCAAAGCAGACGCGGTTGTTGTTTGACGTGATACGGAATGTTTCCTGTTCCGCAGCCAGACCGGTGCCTGTGAACACGTCGATGTGCTGCCCGACGATGCCGTTGCCGACGTCCGTCGCGCGGAAAGTCTTTGACGCCCACGGATCCGGCAGCGTAGCGATCTGCACGTGAGAGCCACGTGGGATGACGGAGCGATCGATGGCGATGGCGCCCTCAACCAGTAGATTTCCGGAAGCGTCGAGTGGTCCACGGTCAGAGCGATGCCAGCCCTCGGAGTAATAGCCGAGCGCCCAACCGAAGCGAGTGATGCCCCAACCTTCGGTGCGAATTTCATTCAGAAATTTTTGACTGAAACTGAGATCACCGACGCGCTCGACGTTGATCTGTTCGGTAGTGTCGGGCAGCTCGTCCTCACGCGGGACGTAATAGCCTGTGATATACCACCCATCGGAGCACGTTGATGGCGTCTGTGTGGCGGTTGAATTCAAGTTGAAAAAGGATGGCGCGAGCAAAAAGCTACTGAAGACTATCGCCGGCAACAGTCGACTCTTAATAAAACGTAAAGCGTAACTCATGCTACCAAGTTACCCATACGAACCTCAGATGTCGATTGAAGACATCTTGTTTTTTTATGGCAGGCTCGTCGCACCGTCACTTCGTATCGAGTAGTCAGGAAAAATGTTATACTCCGCTCATGGAATTAATCGAAAAGATAAAGAGACTTCCTCACAATCGCATAGCCGAAGTCGAGGCATTTGTCGACTTGGTTTTGCGAAACCCAACTCTTGATCGGAAAGCCATAGATCAGGCTCTTACCGAATATGCTCTCCAACACGGAGGGACAGACGCCGACCTGGATCCTGACCTAGAGGCGGCGGGCATTGAGCATCTACTCGAAACCGATTAGTTGAAACGCGGCGAAGTTTACTGGGCCGATCTTGCTCCCCGTTCAAATCTATTCAGCGGATATATCAAAACGTAAAATTAGCCGCGGATAACGCGGATCGGCGTTCATCTGCGTTAATCTGCGGCTAGAATGATCTGAAGAAGTTCGGACTTATTGTAGGGTCAATCCTTCTTCATTTATTTGGACCGTAATCCAAGAACTCTGAACAACACATGTGCGTACAAGCTGTGCCCAGGCTGCAATCCTTCAGGAGACGAACCAATGATGAAACGAGCTCGCGAGATCTGCTGGTTAATAGTGTTTTGTCTTGGGCTTCTCATCACTCAGGTGATCGCTAAACCCAGGATAGTTAAGCCAGCGATTGACTTCACCGAATTAGACAAACTGATCCCGGCCGAGCTCAAGGAAAAGAACACGCCGGGCACCGTGATCACTGTCATCAGCGGCGATCAAATCATCTATCAAAAAGCGTTCGGTGTAGCGAACGTCGAGACCAATGCGGAGATGCAGCCGGAGATGCTCTTTCGTCTCGGCTCGACTACCAAAATGTTCACGGCCGCCGCGCTGCTCACGCTCGCTGAAAACAACAAGATCAAGATGAACGAGCCGATCGGCAACCGCGTGAAAGGACTGAATGCGAGGCTCGCCCAGGTGACCCCGCATCACCTCTTGAGCAACTCCGCCGGTATCCGCGATTTCGCTGCGCCTGTGATCTCGAACGACGACCCGTCGCTCGGCAACATGGTCCGCGGCTGGAAAGACGACGTCTTCTTCGCCGATCAAGGTGAGATCTATTCCTACTCGAGTCCCGGCTACTGGCTGTCAGGCTTCGTGGTCGAAGAGTTGTACGGCAAGCCTTACGCTGATGCGATGACAGAGCTGCTGTTCAAGCCGATCGGAATGGAGCGGACCACGCTGCGCCCGTTCCTCGCGATCACTTATCCATTCGCGACGGGCCACGTGGTCCAGGAAGGCAAGGCCACGATCATCCGGCCGATGTTCAATAACGTGGCGATGTGGCCCGCCGGTTCGATCTTCTCGAACGCCAAAGACCTGTCGCGGTGGGTTATCGCGCTGATGAACGAAGGCAAAGTCGAGGGCAAGCAACTGCTGTCGCCGTCGCTGATCAATCAGATGGTCGGGCATCATGTGCCTGTGCCCGGCGAAAGCGATTCGTATTACGGATACGGGTTGACGGTGTTCAAGTACAAAGGACTGGAGTTTGTGGGCCACGGCGGATTTAGTCGTGGTTACGGATCGATGATCCAGATGGTGCCGTCGAAAAAGTTTGCAGTGATAGTGTTGACGAACAAGAGCGGCGAGACGATGCGGAAGAGTCTCAATAAAGCGATGGAGCTCGGGCTGGGATTGAAAGACGATGAGGAACCAAAGCCGGCGACGGTCGCACCGCCCACAGCGTCGGAGATGAACGAATATGCCGGTACTTACTCGCACGCGCCGCAGACGTGGGAAGTCTCGATCAAAGATGGAAAGCTTTCGATGAAGTTTGATGGGAAGGATTATGCGATGACGAAGAGTGGTGAACGGAAGTTCACGTTCGGCGCGCAGAATGAGAACGAGGTCGTGTTCGTCGCTGGGAAGGACGGGAAGATCGGATTTCTATTTACGGAACTCTACGGTGCCAAGAAGATTCGTTAGCCGTAAAGTGCACAGAACCGAGCGCGCCAGCGCCGGGTCAACTTCCATAATCACGACCGTCTATTCGTTTGACCCGGCGCTACCGCGCTCGGTTCTGTGCTCGCATCTGCCTCGAAGGAGTGATATAAACGCGGCACACAAGGAGGACAAACGATGCTGAATTTTATCGTCTGGTTAATCGTGGGATTAATCGCAGGTGCACTTGCGCGTCTGATCATGCCGGGAAGAGATCCGATGGGCATCATCGCCACGATACTCCTCGGAATCGTCGGCTCGATCGTTGGCGGCCTCGTGAGTTGGGCCATCTGGGGTTCCGACACGAGGGGGTTTCAGCCGGCCGGTCTCCTGCTTTCGATACTCGGCGCCATCGTCGTGCTTTGGATCTGGCGGATGGTGAAAAGCCGCAATACCGTTTAAGCAGAATTACAATTAGTGCCTGAACTGCCGGACATCGTCGTTTATATCGAGGCTCTCGAGAAACGAATACAAGGCAGTGTTCTCGAGCGCGTCCGCCTCGCCAGTCCTTTTCTACTGCGAACGGCCGTGCCGCCGCTGTCCAGCGTCGAAGGCAAAAAGATCGTCGAGCTGCGCAGGCTTGGCAAACGGATCTGCTTCGGCCTCGAAGGAGATCTGTGGCTCGTGCTGCACCTGATGATTGCGGGGCGGCTGCACTGGTACAACGAGCGCGCGAAGGCTGCTAAAGGTCGAAGTCTGGCCGTGTTTGACTTCAGCACCGGCAGCCTGGTCCTGACTGAAGCCGGGACACAGAAGCGTGCTTCGCTGCACGTGGTCCAGGGTGAAGCCGGACTGGACAATCTCGATCCCGGCGGTCTCGAAGTTTTTGACGCCACCCTCGACGACTTTGCCCGAGCTATCCGCGCGAAGAATCACACACTGAAGCGCGCCCTTACCGATCCCCGCATTCTGAGCGGTATCGGCAACGCTTACTCCGACGAGATCCTCTTCGACGCGCGACTTTCCCCATTCACCTTAACTCAGAAACTTTCAGACAAAGACGTCGAGCACCTCTTCGAGTCAATCAAGCGAACGCTGACTGACTGGCTCGAACGTCTTCGTTCCGACTCGCGCGACCGCTTTCCCGAAAAAGTAACCGCCTTCCGACCCGACATGGCGACACACGGCAAATACGGCGAACCGTGCCCACGCTGCGGCAGCAAGATCCAGCGCATCCGTTACGGCTCAAACGAAACAAACTACTGCCCCACCTGCCAGACCGGCGGCAAACTCCTCGCCGACCGCGCCCTCTCGCGTCTTTTAAAAGACGACTGGCCGCGCACCCCGGAAGAGCTCGAGATGATGACTAAGAAGAGTTAGCCACAAAAAGGCACCAAAAGCACAAAAGTTTTCATTGAAGTTAACCGGCTCAACTCAATAACATTTTGTGCTTTTTGTGCCTTTTTGTGGCTAAGTGTTTTTTTCTGGATGGTAGAGCTCGTCGCTGCCGACGTCGAACACGCGGTTCAGGCGGGCGCGGTAGTTTTCGAAGGCGATTTGGCCGCCGAGTTGGAGTAGTTGCTCTTCGGAGAATTTTTCGTGTAGGCGCGCGTAGAGCTCGTCGGAAATGTTTGAGGGTGTGTTGGCCATCGCGTCGGCAAGCTCGATCACGAGCTTTTCAATCTCTGAGAATGGCGAGAGATCGTTCTTAACAACCGCCAGCAACTTCTCATCAGTCAAACCAGCTTTTCTGCCAACGGCAGAATTGATATCAACTCAAAACGGACACCCAACGCGCGACGCGGTGCGCACTTTCGCGAGCTGAATAAATCGCAACGACACTTTGCGCTTCCGGCCAAGACCCGCCTCCATCGCAATGCTGCCCCAAACCATCCCCGGCACGCGCATCTGTTGCTTCACCGGTGTCAGGTCTTTGCCAAACATCTTGCGCATGGTCGTGTAAAACCAGCGCAGGTGCCACGGCGCCTGGCTTTTTTCAATCCCCGAGATCCTGTTCATCGACTAGCTTTTCGTTCTGAACTTTCGAGATGTCTGGTCGTCTGGTCCGTCACGCTGTAACTCGCTGGAACAAACTCACTCGTATCAGCCGGACTCAAACCACGCGGGCTCGGTCCCTCCTCCAAGCTCTTCGCCCTGGCCTGCTCGCGCTCAATAACCGCGACCATCTTCTTACTGACAATCGTGCCATTGATGATCAGCGCCAGGCCGACCATGAAAGGAATGAGTCCCGCCAGCCAGATGCTGCCCAGGAGTTGAGCGTCGTGAGGCGGCGACTGAGCCGCAATCGCCTGCATTATGAAAAACAAAAAGATCGAGACGGCAATACCGACACAGCTCACGATCACGCCCGCCTTGATTTCGTTGTAACGCTTAACTTCGGGCGTGATGCCGAGTTGGCGCTCCATCTCACGCTTGCGCAATTCGTTGGCCTGGCCCGACATGAACATCTCAGCCACCCACGTGTTGTTCCAGTTGAACTTCCCACTCGCATCGGGAGTCTGGAGCGCCTCGCGGACCGCCTGCAAGTTCGCGCCGCAGGACGTGCAAAACCTGATGTCGTCACCCTGATTTGACGCACAACGCGGACATATCATAAGTAACTCCTTCTCTGGCCGGATTCACATAGATCAGAACATATCTGTATCATCTGCGTCTATCTGCGGCTAAAATTACGATATGAAGCCTCTCCCGGTTCAAACCATTGCGCACTACCGGATCGTCGAGCCGATCGGCGCAGGCGGCATGGGCGCCGTTTACAAAGCTTATGACAACAAGCTCCAGCGCACCGTCGCAATCAAACTTCTCCCATCAGAGTACGTCTCGCAGCAGGACCGCCGGCGCCGTTTTTTCCAGGAAGCACGCGCGGCGTCGGCGCTGAGCCATCCACATATCCTGACGATTTACGAGGTCGGCGAAGACGAAGGCCGGCCTTACATCGCGATGGAATACGTCGAAGGCCAGACGCTGCGCCAAAAGATCAAAAACAACGGCCTCCAGCTCAGAGAAACTCTCGACATCGCGATCCAGATCGCCTCCGGACTCGCGCGCGCCCACGATTCAGGCATCATTCATCGCGATCTGAAACCCGAGAACCTGATGCTGAGTCGCGATGGCTACGCGAAGATTCTCGACTTCGGACTCGCAAAACTCGTCGCCGAGCGAGAGCGCGCGCTCGTCGCTGACAGCGAACAGAAAACGCTCGTGCTCGGCGTTCAGACTGAGTCAGGCACACTACTGGGCACCGTCAATTACATGGCGCCCGAACAGTTGCTGGGCCAACGTGTCGATCGTCGCTGCGACGTGTTCTCGTTTGGCGTCGTGCTTTGCGAAATGCTGACGGGCACGGCGCCGTTCGTACACGACAATCGCATCGACACGATGCACGCGATCCTGCACCGCGATCCGCGTTTTCCGAGCGACGGCCGTCCGGAGCTTCCTTTTGATCTGCAACGGATCCTCGCGAAGACGCTCGCGAAGACACCGAAAGATCGTTATCAAACGATCGACGAACTGGCCGAAGAGCTCAAAGCCCTGAAACGTGTGCTCGATCTCGGCAAGACGCTGCCGGTCACGCCACGCAATCGACTCGTCTTGAAACGCACTGCTGCGCGAGTCGTCGACTACGAGCAGGAGCTGAACGAAGCGCAGCTCAAAGCAGTCACAACGACTGAAGGTCCATTACTGATCGTCGCGGGCGCAGGCACCGGGAAAACGCGCACGCTCGTTTATCGTGTCGCGCGTTTGGTTGAGATCGGAGCAAAACCCGAGTCGATTCTCTTGTTGACTTTCACGCGTCGCGCCGCAGCGAGCATGTTGGCGCGCGCCGCTGCTTTGGCCGATGCGCGTTGCCAGCGCGTCTCGGGCGGAACGTTTCACTCGTTGGGCCACTCGGTCTTGAGAAAGTTTGCAGACGAAGCTGGTGTCGCCAAAAACTTCACCGTGCTCGATCAGAGCGACACTGAAGATCTGATCGATCTGCTGCGACGCCAGATCCGGCTCACGAAAGCGCAACACTTCCCGCGCAAGCGAACCATCGCGGCGATGTTCAGCATGATGGTCAACAAAGTGCTGTCGCTGAAACAGGTGCTGAACCAGCAATACCCGCAGTTCGTCGACGAGCGTGGCAATCTCGAAACGCTGTTCAAGTCGTTTGAAGAGTTCAAACGCAGTCGCCACATGCTGACGTACGACGATCTGCTCGTGCGATTTCGGGAGGCACTCGAAAACAGCGCGACGATGCGCGAACAGATCTCGGACCAGTATCGCTACATCATGGTCGACGAGTATCAGGACACGAACAAGCTCCAGGCGCAGATCGTGAAACTGATGACTGCGCGGTACGACAACGTCGCGGTTGTCGGCGACGAGTTTCAGTCGATCTACTCGTTTCGCGGCGCGAGTCATCGCAACATGCTCGAGTTTCCGAAACTCTTCCCGTCGTCGAAGATCATCAAGCTCGAAGAAAACTTTCGCAGCACGCAGCCGATTCTCGACGTCGCCAACGCGATCATTTCCGACGTCAAAGAGAGCTTCAAGAAGCGGCTCTACTCGCGTATCGATGGCGGGCAGCCGCCGGTCGTCGTGAGCGCGCACGACGAGAACGAGCAGTCGCGATTCGTCGCGCAGCGTATCGCTGATCTCCGCGAAGAAGGCGTGCCGCTGAGTGAGATCGCCGTGTTGTTCCGTTCCAGCTCGCATTCGTTCGATCTGGAGATCGAGCTCGGCAGGCAGGGGCTTCCGTTTCGCAAGTTTGGCGGGATCAGGTTCGCGGAGTCAGCGCACATCAAAGATGCGCTCTCGTTTTTGCGCGTCGTAGTTAAGCCGTCAGACACGCTCTCGTGGTTTCGCGCGCTCAAGCTGATCGATCATATCGGCGACGCGACGGTTTATCAGATACTCGAACATCTCGGCGTCGAGCAGCGCGAATTTCGCTCGTCTCGAACTAAGGCAGCGTTGTTTAAGAAACTCCAGCGCTTCCCTGCTCGCGCGGCTTACAAGGCGCAATTGCAGCGACTGGCGCGCGTGTTCTGCACGATTGTCGAAAGCAAGACTCCAAACGAGCAGTTGTCGACGGTGCTGCGATTTTACAAGCCGCTGTTGAAGAATAAATATGACGACGTGCAGCGTCGCGGGCGCGATCTCGAGCACCTGCAATCGATCGCGAAGCGATACAAGACCCCAGCGAAACTGCTCGACGACATCGCGCTCGATCCGACGGAAGCGGTGCAGGAAAACACGCCACGCCGCAGCACCGGTTTCGTGACGCTCTCCACAGTGCATTCGGCGAAAGGTCTCGAGTGGGACAACGTTTTTCTGATCTGGATGACTGATGGATGGTTTCCGTCGAGCAGGTTTCAGGATGAGTTTGATGATTACGAGGAGGAGCGACGGCTGCTCTACGTCGCCACCACGCGCGCCAAGAAAGACTTGCATTTCGTCTACCCGGCAGTCGACGTCTACCGCGGCCCCGAGACCGACGGCACACCCACACTCTCGCGCTTCCTCGAACCAATACCACCGTCAATCCTCCCACACGCATCGCTCGCCGGTGAATAAACCCATCCACAGATTACACAGACAATATGATAATCTGTGCAATCTGTGGATAACGCTTTGGGAACCGAATGGCTCATCGATGCGAGCGGCTGCGACCCGACGGCCCTTGCAGATCCCAATCGCCTGCGCGAGGTTTTTGAACGCGTCATTCGCGATCTAGATCTAAACGTCATCGGCGAGATCGCCTGGCATCAATTCGATAGCCCACACGGTATCAGCGGCCTCGCGCTGCTTTCGGAGTCGCATCTCACCTGCCACACGTACCCCGAATTTCGCGCCGCGACTTTCAACCTCTACTGCTGTCGCAACCGCGCCTCCTGGACCTGGGAAGCAAAGCTGAAACAAATGCTCGGCGCCGCGGAAGTCAAAGTTCGCGTCTTCGAACGAACGCTTTACGACGCAGCCGCAGGAGCCGCTAAATGAGCGTGCTCGTGGCGAACTGCCCGTCGTGCGGCGCGCCGGTTGAATTCAAGAGCGGCCAATCCATCGTCGTCATCTGCCAATACTGCCACTCCGCCGTCGCGCGCACTGATCGCGAGTTAAAAGATCTCGGCAAGGTCGCGGAACTTATCGAAACCGGATCGCCTCTCGACGTCGGACTGCGCGGCACTTGGAAAGACATCCCGTTCGAGTTAACCGGTCGCGCGCAACTCGGTCACGAGATGGGCGGTCAGTGGGACGAGTGGTACGCGACGTTCTCAAACGGCTGGCTCGGCTGGCTCGCCGAAGCGCAGGGCCGCTTCTACATCACGTTTCAATATCCGATTCCCGAAGCCACATACATTCCAACGTTCGAGCAACTCCAGCTCGGACAGGAAGTGCCCGGCTTGCCCTGGAACACGCCGCTGATGGTTGCCGAAACCGGACGCGCCACCGCACTCGGCGCGAAAGGCGAGATTCCTTACCTGCTCACGCCCGGTGAAACTTATTACTACGCGGATCTCTCCGGCGCGAACGGCTCGTTCGGAACAATCGATTACAATCAAACGCCGCCACTCATCTTCCTGGGCCAACAAGTCACGCTCGCAGATCTCGGCATCACGACAACGCGCGCACCTGAAAAAGAAGAGCGGCGCGTCGACGCTGCTCAGCTCAGTTGTCCAAACTGCGGTGGTCCACTCGAGCTGCGCGCGCCTGACAAAACCGAGCGCGTCACGTGTCCAAACTGCAACTCGCTTTTAGACGTCAACCAGGGCCGGCTTTCTTTTCTGAAAGCACTCGAGAAGCCGTGGTTTCAGCCGGTGATTCCGCTCGGCACAGTTGGCGAGGTGCCGGAAGGAAAGATGACCGTCATCGGCGCGATGGCGCGCAGCGTGACGATCGAAGGCACGCAATATTTCTGGAGCGAGTATCTGCTTTACCAGCCGCAGATTGGATTTCGGTGGCTGGTCGATAGCGACGATCACTGGAACTACGTGCGCGCGATTCCGCCCGGCGACGTATACGAGGCGACAAAGTCAGCCGTTTATCAAGACAAAAGCTATCGAATTTTTCAGGACGCACAGGCGCGCGTCGAGGTCGTGCTCGGCGAGTTTTACTGGAAGGTCGAAGCGGGCGAGCAGGTGCGCGGCGTCGATTATGTTAAGCCGCCGTACATGCTCTCGAAAGAAGTCTCGACTGTTTACATCACCGATTCACACGATCCGAAGAAAAAGAAGCGTTCGACGGGCGAGATCAACTGGTCGCTCGGGACGTACATGCCCGTCAACGAGATCGAGAAACGGTTCTCAGTTACTGGGCTGCCGCGGCCGTCGAACGTCGCGCCGAATCAACCTTACAAATACAAATGGATTTACAAATACTGGCTCGCGTTCATCGTGCTGCTGGGATTGGCCGGCATTGTGTCGTTCGCGCTTGGTGGCTCGACGTCGCAAGCGTATTCGCAGACGGTGACGTTCGCGCCGCTGCCGAATGAGGATGGAACACAGGTCTTCTTCAGCGAGCCGTTCGAGATCAAGGGCCGGCGCAATATCAAGGTTGTGGGCCAGTCGCCGGTTGAGAACACGTGGGTCTATCTCGAAGGCGACCTGATCAACGACGAGACGGGCGTGGTCCAGTCGTTCCCGATCGACATTTCTTATTACCACGGTGTCGAGGATGGAGAGTCGTGGTCGGAAGGTGGGCAGAGCGATTCGGCGTATACGTCGTCACTGCCGGCCGGGCGATACGTGCTGCGGTTGGAGGGGCAGTGGGAGCGCTGGCAGAACCCGGCGGTCGTGTCTGTGCAGGTCGAGCAGAACGTGATGCGCGGGTTCAACTTCCTCGTCGCGTTGATTGTGTTGTCGATTGGGCCAGTGCTCATGGTGATTTATCACATCGGCTTCGAGCGACGACGCTGGTCGGAGAGTATGTTTGGCGGTGGTGACGATTCAGGTGATGACGATGATGATTAGACAGGATTTCTTGTAATCCTGTCTAAGGTTTTCCGGAGAATCTCAAATGCTCAAAGCACTCTACACGATCTTTGCTGTTGGCGTGGTGAGTCTGTACACCGTCGCCGCGATGCTCGGCTGGGAAATCAGCGGCGGCTCGCGCCGGGTTTTACCACCCGACGCGCGCCAAAACGGCTATCGCTCGTTCCACTTCTGGCACTATGGCCTACACGGAGGAAAATGATGCTTGATTCAACTATCTTCGGACTGTTCATCCCGTTGGAGAACCTGCTGCCGGTGGTCGTCACGACGCTCGTATTCGTGGCTCTGGGCCTCATTGTCTTCGCGCTCGCGTTTCTGGTGATAACCAAAGTGGCGCCGTTCTCGGTCCGTAAAGAGATCGAAGACGATCAGAACATTGCGCTCGCGATCGTGATCGGATCAGTGATCCTCGGCAGCGCCCTGATCATCGCCGCAGCCGTCCATTGATGAAACGTCCGCCGTTACTCTTTCTCAACGTTCTCATCGTCGCGACCTGCGGACTGATCTACGAGCTGCTTGCGGGCACACTCGCAAGCTACGTCCTCGGCGATTCCGTCACACAATTCTCACTCATCATCGGTATTTATCTTTTCGCGATGGGAGTCGGTTCGTGGCTCTCACGCTTCATCGACAAAGGACTGGCGCGCCGCTTTGTCGACATCGAGCTCGCGGTTGCCGTTTTGGGAGGCTTCTCCGCACCGATCCTGTTTCTCACGTTCTCGCGTGTCAGTTATTTCTACGTCGTTCTTTACGTGATCGTCTTCGGGATCGGCGTGTTCGTCGGCCTCGAGATCCCGCTGCTGCTTCGCATCCTCAAAGACGAGATCGAGTTCAAAGAGCTCGTCTCACGCGTGCTGGCGTTTGACTACGTCGGCGCGCTCGTCGCTTCGATCCTGTTTCCGATTCTCTTCGTGCCGCGGCTCGGACTGATTCGTACATCTTTGATCTTCGGAATGCTCAACGCGGGCGTCGCTTTGTGGGGCACGTGGATGCTGCGACCGCTGATTAAGGGACGCATCACGGCGCTGCGCGTGAAGGCGATCCTCGTGCTGGTGTTGCTGGTGATCGCACTCGTGAAAGCAAACCGGATCACTTCGCTCGCCGAAGACGAGATGTTTGCCGACGAGATCGTCTACACGAAAGACACGCCTTACCAGCGCATTGTGATCACGCGCGGGCGCGCGGGGTTTCAGTTGTTTCTCAACGGCAACTTGCAGTTCAGCTCGACTGACGAGTATCGCTATCACGAGGCGCTCGTGCATCCGGCGATGCTTTTGTCAAACAATCCGAAGCGCGTCCTCGTGTTGGGCGGCGGTGATGGGCTGGCATTGCGTGAGATCTTGAAGTACCCGTCGGTCGAGCGCGTCACGCTCGTCGATCTCGATCCGGAGATGACGAAGCTCTCGAGTGCGTTTCCGCTGCTCGCGAAGTTGAACCAGAACTCGTTCAGTGATCCGCGCGTGCACGTGATCAACGAAGATGCTTTTATCTGGCTCGAGAAGACGAGCGAGCCACTCTACGACGCCGCGATCGTCGACTTTCCGGATCCGAACACGTTCGCACTCGGCAAGCTCTACACGACGCGCTTTTATCGTTTGCTGAAAGCGAGATTGACTGAGACCGCCGGCGTGTCGGTGCAATCGACGTCGCCGATGTTTGCGCGCAATTCTTACTGGTGCATCATCCGCACAATCGAGGCAGCGGGTTTCTTCGTGAAGCCGTACTACACCGCGGTGCCGAGTTTTGGCCTTTGGGGTTACGCGCTCGCGCGATCGTCGTCATTCGAAGTGCCGCAAAATCCGCCAACCGGATTGAAATTTCTCGACGAGCAGACACTCGCTTCGATGTTCATACTCTCGAAAGACATCGAGCCCGTGCCGGTCGAAATCAATCGCCTCGATAACCAGGTGCTGGTGAGGTATTACGAGGGCGAGTGGAAAAGATTCGAATGAGCCACAAAAAAATCTTCGATGAATAGGCGTGAAATTCTTTCAGCGTTTCTCGGTGTGCCGTTTGCACTCGCGGCGTGTCGGAGAAATGAAGAGCCGCCGCTGCCGGAAGGTGAGATCGTCGGCGCATCAGATGTCTTTGGACATCGCTTGCGAGATGGATTGCACGTCGAAGTTCCCGCGGATGCATGGTCCAACATCCCGCTGATGATAGTTGGCGGCGGTGTTGCCGGTCTCACTGCCGCGTGGCGATTAACAAATTCAGGCTTCACAAATTTCATCCTGATCGAGCTCGAAAGCGCGCCTGGTGGCACGTCGCGCTCCGGCTCGAACCGACTGATCTCCTTCCCGTGGGGCGCGCACTACATTCCCGCGCCGCTGAAAGAAAACGCCCCGCTCGTGTCGCTGCTCGACGAGATGGGCGTCGTCGAAGGCAAAGACAAAGACGGCGAGCCAATCATCGGCGAACAGTTTCTCACTCGCGATCCGGAAGAGCGTGTCTTTTATAAAGGACGCTGGTACGAAGGTCTCTACCTGCACGCGGGTGAAAGCGCAGACGACCAGCAACAGTTTCAAAAATTCAACGCGGAAGTCGATAAGTGGATTGCGTGGCGTGACGGAAAAGGACGTCGTGCGTTCACGCTGCCGGTGTCGGCGTGCTCGGACGATGCCGAAGTGACGTCGCTCGATCGTGTTTCGATGAGTGAGTGGATGAGCGCGCGCGGACTCACGAGCCCGAGGCTGCACTGGTGGGTCGACTACGCTTCTCGTGACGATTACGGCATGACGCTCGATCACACTAGCGCGTGGGCCGGCTTGTTTTACTTCTGCTCGCGAGCGCCTGCGCCCAAGACGGAGTCGCAGCCGCTGATTACCTGGCCCGAAGGCAACGGACGTCTGGTCCAACACCTGTTTGAGAAGGCAAAAGCAAACGTTCAACTCGATCGCGCTGCTGTTGAGTTGATACCCACCGACAATGGCGTTGACGTCGTCACGATCGATCACAATGGCAGAGAGCCGCGCGGCTTTCATGCCCAGCGCGTGATCTTCGCGGCGCCGCAGTTCATCGCGCGCTATGTGATCCGGCCGTATCGCGACAACCCGCCGCCGCACATCGCTGAATTTCAATTTGGGGCGTGGATGGTGGCGAACTTGACGTTGAAAGATCGGCCCAAACCCGCGCCGCGCGATTTTCCGCTCGCGTGGGACAACGTTCTGTACGAGAGCCCGTCGCTCGGATACGTGGTGGCGACGCACCAGCGTGGTCTCGATCGTGGTCCAACAGTGCTGACTTATTATTACCCGCTCGTTGACGAGAACCCGCGCGTGGGACGGACGCATTTGTTAGAGACTGACTGGCGCGGCTGGGCTGAAGTGGCGTTGAGCGATCTCTCGCGCGCACATCAGGATATCCGCGCGCTGGTGGAGCGTTTGGACGTGATGCGTTGGGGCCATGCGATGATCCGCCCGCGAACGGGGTTCATGTGGGGCTCCGCGCGACGCGAGGCTGCTAAGCCGTTTCGCGGAATCCACTTCGCGCACTCGGAGTTGAGTGGCGTCGCGCTGTTTGAGGAGGCGTTTGATAACGGTCTACGCGTCGCCAATGAAATCCTGTCAATTTTGTAAATCCTGAAATCATGTCTAACAGGATGACAGGATTTACACGATCAACCGGATGTGGGTTTGTGAGTGATAGCGTGCCTGATTACTCTTAGTGCCTCTTCGAGCTCCTCGCCGGTAAGCTCCATGCGCGGTGGACGGACACGCGCGCTTCCCATCTCAACCTCTTCCTGAACCAGCTTGATCAACTGCACGAATTTCGGCACCGTATCCATCCGCAGCAACGGCAGGAACCAGTTGTACAACTCACTCGCCTTCTCTTTTTCACCATTCATCGCGTAGTTGAACAGGTCGACTGACTCGCGCGGAAACGCGTTTACGAGCCCCGCGATCCAACCAACCGCGCCCATCAACACACCTTCGACGATCACGTCATCAACACCAACAAAGATCGCGAGGCGATCGCCAATCAACTCGCGAATCCAAGTGATGCGACGCACATCCGTGCTCGACTCTTTCACCGCCTCCAGGTTCTCATGCTGCGTCGCAACCTCGGCGATCTGTTCCGGCAAGAAATCCGTGCCGTATGCGACAGGGTTGTTGTAGAGCATGCACGAGAGCTTCGTCGCACGAAAGACTGCGTCGATGTGCGCTTTCATCTCGCGCCAGTCGCTGCGATAGACGTAAGGCGGCAACACCATCAAGCCGCTGCAACCAACATCGGCCGCACGTTGGGCCAGACGCACCGCTTCGGCAGTGCTCAGTGAGGCGATCGCGGCGACGACGGGCACACGCTCGCCAACGGCGTCGATGACGGTCTTCCAGAGCGCGATCTTCTCGTCGAAACTCAGCGTCGCGCTCTCGCCGAGGGAGCCGGGCGTCACGATTCCGGTGCAGCCGTTATCAATCAGCCACTTCGCGTGACGCGCAACAAAGGGGTGATCGATGTTGAGTTGTTCGTCAAAAGCGGTCGTTGTCGCAGGCATCACGCCCGCCCATTTCATTTTCATATGATTTATTTACGGATCAGGCTGTCAATTCTAACCGGTAACACAGGTGGACGGACGGATTCTGCGCGCCAGCCGAAGAGAAATTCAACGGCGCCGCCGCAGATTCTTCCCTGGCATGGGCCCATGCCGCAGCGAGTTTGAAGCTTCGCCGCGCGCCAGGATTTGTGTTCTCGCAGTCGTTCGAGCGTGACGTCTTCACAGCGGCAGACGATCGTCTCGGGTGCTGATAGTTGCTTTAATTCATCGCGCAAGGCAAATGTGCGATTCAACAAGTCTGCAAACTTTCGCTGCTTATCGCGCAGCGGAAAAAGCTCGCGCGCGGCGTCATGCTTTCCCGCTGCCGCAAGCCCCGCGATCTCACCCTCGACGAGCGACAACTCCAAACCACCGATGCCGGTCGTTTCTCCGGCGCTGTAAACATTCGCGATTGTCGTCTGTTGAAATGCATCTACTTTAACTTGGCCAGACTCGATGGAGCATCCCAACAACTCCGCGAGCTCGACATTCGGCACGAGATGAAAACCGCACGCGAGATAGTCACACGCAACCTGCCAACGTTTCCGACCGCGAATTAACGTCACGCTTTCGAGCTTCTCGGTCCCCTGCGCCTCCGACACCCAACACCCACTACGGTATGGCACACCCTTCAGTTGTCGCCTCAATTCAAACGCCTGCGATCGTTTACTAAACAACCCAACCGCGAACCGCGCCAGTTGCACTGACGACGCCTGTTCGGCAATCAACAACACATTCGCACCGTGGCCGCGCAAGTACGCCGCGACCGCCAGCAACAACGGCCCGCTTCCAGCAACAACAACGCGCTTCCCTTCGATCGGCAGCCCGGTCTTCACGAGCGCCTGCAGACCACCGGCGCCCATCACGTTCGGCAACGTCCAACCGGGAAACGGCAGAAAACGCTCACGCGCGCCGGTCGCGAGCACCAAACTCTTATAACTCAACTCGCAAACACCGCCGTTTATTTCAGCCAGCAACAGATCCGGCTCCGGTTGGTGGAAAACGCGCGCGCCATTGATCACTTCAACATCAACGCTGCGAATTCTCTCAAACCAGACCCGCGCCTCAGGTGGTCCACCGCGCCAGATCTGCCCGCCCGCGGCAGGATTGTCGTCAACTACGCACACGCGCAAACCACTCTGCGCTCCACGCCACGCTGCCGCCATGCCTGCGGGCCCGGCGCCAACCACGAGCAGATCGTGCGCGTCACCCATCAGTTCGCACGTCCATCCCGTTTCTACAAACCGTCTGACAACTTCGACAATGCTGCTCGCCGTCGATCGTCACGCGGCACTCAAAACAGATCCCCATGCCACACAATGGACCACGCGGCTCGCCCGTCACCGAACGTCGAAACGCATGCGTGCCTGTCTTCATAATCGCCGCAGACACCATGCTCCCCGCAGGCATCTCGACCGGAACATCGTTAACGACGAGCGTTACGAACTCAGACATGCGCTGCACCTCGCGCAGGCAAGTAAGGCGTGACCGGAATCGCGCTCTCGCGGTTCGTTATTTGATCGACGAGCAGTTTCGCAGTGGCGAGTGAAGTCGTGATACCGAGCCCTTCGTGGCCCGTGGCGAGATAAAGCCGCTCGTGTTCCGTGTCTGGACCAATCAGCGGCAGCTTGTCAGGTGTTGCGGCGCGAAACCCGGTCCACGTGCGCAACGACGAGAGCTTTCCGAGACCCGGCAAGTATTCGACTGCGCGCTCGAGCATCTGCATAACAATCGAGTTGTCGACGCGCGAATCGTCAACACCGAACTGTCGCGACGAGCCGATCAATAATTGACCGGTCTTGCGTGGTTGAACGTTGAATGCGACCGATTCCGTCGTCATCGAATGCGCGCTTTTCAGATACCCGAGCTCGACCAGTTGGTGCCGCACAAAATTCGGATAGCGATCGGTGATCACGAGATGGCCTTTGCGTTTCTTCACCTCGAGCCCGCGCGTCAACGTTGGCGACGCGCTACCGGCTGAATTCACAATTAGTCCAGCAGAAATCGTACTTCCATCGCGCAAGCGAACGCCGCTGTCTTCGATTCCGTCGACTGCGACGCCGAGAAAAAGCTTCGCGCCTTTCGCCCTCGCCTGATCGACAAAGAACTGCGCGGCACACGGCGGATAGATCACGCTGTCGCCCGGAACGCGAAGCCCTCCGACCAAACCGCCGCGCAAATTCGGCTCAGCTCCCGCAAGCGATTGCGCGTCGAGAATCTCAGTCTTCACACCTCGCTGCGCGTAAAACTTCTCTTTGCGGCGCACTTCGGCCATCTCTTCGTCGTCAACCGCGACCCAGATCGTGCCGCATGTATCGTGCTCGACCTCGCGCGGCAATTCGTCGCTCAACTGATCCCAGAGCTGTTGCGAGTAACGCGTGAGTGCAAACTGCGCTTCCGAGTCGTCCATCACCGTGAGATGGCCCATGCCGGCCGCCGTCGCGCCCCCGCCGACAATTCCAGCCTCAACGATCGCAACCTTAAGACCTTCACGCGCACACTCCGCCGCACACGCGGATCCGACAATACCCGCGCCGATGATGATGACGTCGTAACTCATCCGCCAATGCCCATGGCAAAGGGATCGCGAGCTTCGAGAATCAGATCTGCTTCAGCGGTGATAAAAGCCGAGCCTTTGATACGCGGGTGAACAACATTGTCGACGACTTTGATTGAGCCTTCGAAGACACTGCCGACAATGCTCTCCTGCTTCCACACGTCGCCTTCTTTGAGTTTTCCATCAGCAAAGAGACAGGCGAGTTTCGCGCTCGTGCCCGTGCCGCACGGTGAGCGATCGTAAGTATTACTCGGGCAAAGCACAAAATTTTTACTGTTGACTCCAGACAGTCGCGACGGACCAAAAAGCTCGACGTGATCGATCTCATGCCCGTCTGGCGCGGCAATTCCGGCGCGACGGAGAGCTTCGCGAACTCTCAAAGTAAACTCCAGCAAGCGATCGATATTGCCAAACTCCAGTTCCTGGCGATGTTCGTTCACGAGAAAAAACCAGTTTCCACCCCAGGCAACATCTCCTTTAACTGGTCCAACATCGGGAACTTCGATCGTGACGCCGGCGGCGAGACGATAACTCGGAACATTCGCCACTTCCACTGTCTTATTATCATCAAGCTGCGCGACCACGACGCCGACCGGTGTCTCGATGCGATGTAATCCGGGACCGATGCGGTTCAGATGCGCCAACGTCGCGACGACGCCGATCGTGCCATGCCCGCACATTCCCAGGTAACCGCCGCGATCGAAAAATATGAGACCGGTTACGCAGGAATCATCAACTGGAGCACACAGCAACGCGCCGACGAGCGGATCCGAGCCACGCGGATCATTCACCACCGCGCGGCGAAAGTCGTCGTGTTCATTCTTGAAGCGCTCGAGACGATTTGCGAGCGAATCGTTGCCGAGCTGTGGTCCACCGCTGACGATCACACGCGTGGGCTCGCCGCCGGTGTGTGAATCGATAACCCTGACGCGTCGCATGCCGCATATTGAGCCACAAGGAGATTCATCTTGTAAATTCTGCAAATCCTGAAATCTTGTAAGCGACTGTGATTGGAAGAAAGTTTTCTACAGGATTTCAGGATTTGCAGGATTTACAAGATGAATCTAGAATTTACGGTTTTCGAAAGGCTGGATTAATGCGCAAGCTGTTCCCCCTCTTAATTATCCTCCTGTTGTGCACCAGTGTGGCTTCGGCCCAGGCGGAATTGACGCCGGCCCAGACACGCGAGGCCGAATGGAAGAGCTACTCACTCCCGCAAACGAACTTCGCGCGCCACACGAATTCCGAGAAACAGTTTCTCTTCCGCGTGCCCGCCGACTGGAAACAAGAGGGAAACGAGCTTACCTTCAGTGGTCCACATTCCTCGTTCATCAGGGTATTCGCATACAAAATTCCTGACGGCTATCCGTTCCAGGACTATATCGCCGCGTCACTTCAAAGTATGCGAGACTTTCCGGGCGCAGCGGAATCGATAGTGACTCGCAAGACGCAGCTACAGGATCTGGAAGCCCGCGAGATCTTCCTCGAGATCGACAACACTGAGGGCGAGCCGATTCGCAGCACTTCGTGGATCACTGTCAGTGGACCACTCGCAGTCACGTTCAGATTCGAAGCGCCTACGGCACATGCTGCCGAGCTCGAGCCGTTTTTTAAGGCCGTTGTGCAATCGGTGATCTTTGTTTCCAACGACTATCAAGCTTTCGAATCGTTGCGCTCTTCGATAATCAAATCGTCTACGCCTGGTCCAATCAATGAGATCGAGAGCATCGTCGCTGCGCTTGGTGAAGCAACTTCGGATCGAGAGTCAGCGATCAACCGTCTGGCTTCGCTTTTTTCGACGCACGGTGACGTAACGATTGATTTGCTGCTCGATCGCCGCCCGCTAATTCGCGCCGCGGCTGTCGAGGCACTCGCCCGCACGAGTAACACGACTTTGAAGCCGTTTCTGTGGGAGATGATCGACGACCCGGAGCTAATCGTGGCTGTCGCGGCGGCGCGCAGTGTCGCAACCGAGCCCGACGTTGTTGCCAAAGCTCTCAGACACTCGGCATCGGGATATGCAACGGAAACGATCGCTCGAGTTTGGCCGTTCATGCCGAACGACAAGCGAATCGAGCTGCTGCAACAGATCTTCAGCAAGACCGCGACGAAGCCAGCACCACCTCCGGCTGCAAGTTCTTCTCCAGGTGTCTCTGTGAAAGTGACTGAGCTGAAGGCGGTGAAACCCGGAATGCCGGTGCCCGAGGCTGTGTCGACTGATCCCAATGTGCAGATCGGTGGGCTCATGCTGCTCAGCACTGTGGGGCGAGACGAGTTCAAAGTGCCACTCGCGCGGCTAATGGCGTCTAATTACGACCCGCTCATCGCAATCGGATTGCAAGTGGCCGAACAACGTGGCGAAGCGTTGCCGGTCGATTCGTTACTCAAGCTCGTCGCGTCTTCCGATCAGCAGGTGAGTAGACTCGCGGCTCTGAATCTTGGTCTCTCTGCAACTGCTGCTGACCTTCCGCGCCTCGAGGCGCTCGTGTCGAAAGACTCCGCCGCCGCGAAAAAGTATCTCGATGATGAGCTCAAACTCTCGATCAAGAAGATTCGATTTCGCACCGAGCTTGGCGCTGCAAAAAATGCGGCCGAAGTGCGTGAGATCATTAGCGAGACTCTTAAGGATCCGTCACTCGACGAGTTTGCGTGGCGATATGACTGTGAACCCACCGTTAACGGATGTGGACCAGCACCGCCCGCTCTGAAAACCGACTTCGCCGTGAAGCCGTTCGCTGAAAATCTGTTTCCGAGCAAAGTGCGTCACTACATTGCGATTCCGAATCCGGGCCAATCCGTGCAGCGTTTTTACGAAACCTTGAACGGGCTTCAAATGGACTCGCCGCGCGCGCAGGCGAGCCTCGTGCTGATGATTAATTATCTGCGCCAGACACTCGCCAACCAGTTGAGCGCGCCAGCCGAGGCTGCGACCTTGATCGAATACACGGGTATCGATCCCGATTCGCCGATCACGTTTGGAGCATGGGTTTCCGACAAAGCGCTCGACACCACGAGCTTCGCAGAACGAAGAGCAATCGTGTTGCGAGTCAAAGATCGCGCACGATTTGAGCGAGCCATACAAGCGCTTCAGCCGCCCGGCTACAGCTTCACTAACCTGACCGATTACGTTGCGATTGGGACGCGTGCTGTCGCTGCGTTGCCGGCCGCACTGCCGCTCGGCGTCGCGTCGCTGCGAACAAGCGACTCGAAGAAACCGTCGAAAAGTCCGCTACTTTCGTATTCGTTTGTCACTGAAAAGGAGTGGAACGGTCTGCGCGTTAAGACCATCGAGCATCGCTCGATCAGCTCAGACTGGTGGATTACGGGCGCGGCCACTCACATTGTCTTTGTTGGCGACACCGTGATTCTCGCGAACGATCTGGCAACTTTCAGAGACATGCTGGTCCATGCGGGCAATGGCCAGAACCTTGCCGAAAACCCGGAGTTTCGCAAAGCGATTGAGCGTCGCGGCGATGTTGTTTATTTCAGCGATCTGAAAAGTGTGCTGGGCGCGATGGAGATAGATACTAAGGATTCGGGCTACAACATTAGAGAGAGTGGCGCGTTTAATATCTCGAGCAGCTCGTGGGAAAACTCGCACCACCTCGTGTTCGAGGAGAGTGACTGGTCCAAGCCTTTGCAGCAGTTCCAACCAAAGGAGCTGACCGCGCCGCGCGAGCTGCTACCCGCTTCGACGATCGCTTACTACCTGATGAAAGTCGATCTGGCGAATGTGTGGCCCACGCAGTTGAGAAAGTATTTCCTGCCCGACGATCTGCAGGGTAAGTCGAATGTATGGGCGCTCGATTTGAAAGAGGTGTTGGCCGAGCTCGGGCCGGAGTGTGGCGCCGTTATCCTCGAGCTTCCAAACTTCACCAGCTACGACGGTTGGACCTGGGCCGGCTTCTGCAAATTGAAAAGCACGAAACTGTCTGATGCACTGACTGCCGGCAAACTTTTCACGGGTGTTGGTCCAGCCAAAGATTTTGCGGAAGTTAAGGTTGGGGCTGACAGCTATTTTGTCGCGACGCGCAAAGGATTTCTCGTTGTTTCAAATCACGATCGGGGACTCGCGGCGTTTGATGGCAAGAGCAGCCTGGCTGAAACACGCGACTACTCGCGCGCAGTAGAGAAAGTGCCGGGCGGCATTGTCGCTTTCGGCGGTTACAACCTCGAAGCCGCGATCGCGGCAGCGAACAAGATTCCAGTGGAAGGAACACAAGCTTTCGCGGCCAGCATGATCGGTTCCGTCGCTGGTGCATTTCACAGTCAAAACTTTTACGCGACGGCAAGCGCAGGATCGATCGAAGCACATTCGTCTGTGGCGATGGATCGTGAAGGCCGCTATCCGGTGGCTGATTTCGCGATGCTTTCGCGTGGCAGCAATATCACGTTCGCAACGCTGCAGCCTGCGGGTATTCCCATCAGGGATCAGAATCGCGTGAGTAGTCTGGTGCTGAAAGTCCGTTCGAAGGCGCCTGGGCCAATCGAGAATATCCGCGACGACGTCAAGACAGCGGAACAAACAGTCGAACAGAAGTCTGCGCAAGAGTTGCTGTTGACGATCGCTCCGCGGCGCAGTGGTCCTGAAAAAGCGATTGAGTTGCCGGTTAAAGAGCCGGAGTTTGCTCAGTATTTAAAGTCGACGACTGAGTTTGCGGCAGACAATGAAGATGTAAAAAAGAAGGCGAAAGAGATCGCTGGAGCTGATCGCGATGCGTGGAACGTGGCGCGCAAGCTCGCCGATTGGACCTACAAGAACCTCGAGTGGAAACACGTCGCGAGTGCAGACGCGGCGCAAACACTCGCGACGCGTGAAGCCGACTGTTCTGAGTTCAGCGCGCTCTTTATAGCGATGGCGCGCTCGCTGGGATTGCCTGCGCGACCGGTTTCCGGCCTCGCTTACAGTGGTAACTCGTTTGGCGGTCACGCGTGGGTCGAAGTGTGGGCCGGCAAGTGGATCGAGCTCGATCCGACGTGGGGCACAGACTTTGTCGACGCGACGCACATTCGCGACAGCTCAAACGCGCTGGTTACGTCTGCTGCGTTGAATCTCATCGAAGTTGAAGTCGTAGAAGCAAAGCGCAACGTTGGTGACTTTCAAAGGACCGCCAAAGCGCTCGCACAGCATCTCGCAAAAGCGATTCCGGCAGCGGCGCGAGTCGATATCGAAGCGACCGTCGATCTGCCGGTGTTAACCGACGAGCTCATGGGCCAGGGCGCGTGGTCCAAAATGAATGATCGTGAAAAAGAGAAGATGTGGTCGGCGTACCGCAGGATGATCGAGGAGATCGTCTCGGGTTACGGCAACAGCTACTCTTCGGAGATGAGGCTGCGTCTGCTGCATCTCGAAGAAAAAGGAAACGAAGCTGAGGCGACGTACCTGCTCTATCCGTCTGACCTCTTGATGAAGCTTCGTTTCGTGCGTCGAAATGAGCTGTGGTCTCTGGTCGAAGTTCAGCAGAGTGATACTGGGCTTTGCACATTTTCAGATACGCTGCAAACGACAATCGGCGCGATTGAGAGGGTTCGTGCCGGCCAGAAAGTTTCACGAGTGGGGTTGACGGGTTTCGCGCGCGTGCTGCTCCTGATGGATGACGACGCTGAGAAGGCGATCATATTCGCGGACAACGCACTCAAGGCCAAACCCGGCGATAAAGGTTTGCGTCTGCTGAAAGCGCTCGCTTTGTTGCGGGCAGATAAAAAGGACGACGGCCTCAAGTTACTGCGCGAGCTGAGTAATGAAGATCACGCTCCGGCGATCTACAAACTCGCGAGTAGACTCAGCGCGGCGGAAGACGAGCCGTCGCGAAAGGAAACGGTCAAGCTTTGGGAGCGTTACACGTCGCTCGAGCCTCACGATCCGCGTGGCTTCCGCGAGCTTGGGCTGGCGTACAGCATGATCGGTGAGCTTGGGCCAGCCGAAGCTGCGTTTCGAAAAGCGATCGAGCTCGATCCGGCTGGAAGCGATGCTTATCTGCAACTGGTTCTTTTCCTGGCTGTCAACGAGCGTATGGCCGAGGTGAAGCCTGTGCTGATTGCGTTTGACGAGCATAAAGACACGGATGAAAACGTGTTTGAGTCGGCGATTAACGAGCTCTACTTTTCGGATGAGCTGGCGACCGCAGAAAAGCTTGCGGCCAGCGATCCGGCGCGTGTGAAGGTTAGCTCAGGAATCAACCTGCTACTGGGAAGAATTGAACTCGACGCGGGACGTTACACCGCGGCATTCAACCATTTCACTATCGCCGCGCAACTCGACAAGAAATCGTCCGGGCCTCACGTAATGATGGCTAAGCTTCACCGGAAGCAATCGCGGTTTGCCGCGGCGTTGAAGGCTGCCGATCAAGCTATCAACCTCGATCGAGAAGACAGTGAAGCACATTACGAGCGTGCCTGTGCTTTGGCGCGGCTTGGACGTCTGAAGGACGCGATGTCAGCCCTCGAGCAGTCCATCGAGCTCGACGAAGACCAGTTGGGATACATCGCTGACGAAGCCGACTTAAAGCCACTGTCTGCTTTGCCGGCTTTTAATTATCATCTCGCGCCGCCACCCGAGAAGCCTTAGAAGTTTTGCGCCAGGTGTCGGAATTTTCTGCGCGTTGCAGCCGGACCTGGCGCAAATTTTCATCAAAACGAGCGGGAACGATGCTTGCACATGTTCGCCAGCAAAGGAGAACATGATGAAACGCAAAACTCTGCCCCTGTTACTTGTCTTACTGCTTCTCTCGAGCCACGCGCCGCTCGCCTTTTCTCAAACGACTCCATCGCTGAGCGATTGGGCCTCGGTCAAACAGATCAAAACCGACGAACGAGTCCTTGTTCGACAGAAGAACGGCAAAGAGATCAAAGGCAGGATGATCGAAGCGACAGACACGACGTTGGCAATCGATCGCGACGGTAAGCCGTTCAACATCGCGCGCGGCGACGTGCGACAGGTTTATGTGGTCAGCGGCACAGCGCAAAAGGGCAAGTGGGCGTTGATTGGTGCGGGCATCGGCGCCGGTGCGGGCGCGGGTATTGGCGCCGCGAAGTATTCAGACAGCGTCGACGACAGCCAGATCTACATCCCGGTGGGCCTAATAATCGGCGCCGGCTCAGGCGCCCTCGGCGGCCTGCTCTTCGGCGCAACCACGCGGAAACGTGAGCTGGTCTACGCGGCGAATTAGCGGCGGCTTCGCTGCCTCCAGATGGCGTCGGATCGGCGCTCATGAAGCACTGCGATAACAGACCCGAGTTCCGCATCCATGAGATAGTACATGGCGTATGGGAAGCGTTTCAGCGGTGCTCGTCGAACTGTTGCGTTAAGGAGTGCAAATCGAAAGGGAAATTGCTCGATTCGCCGCACTGCGTTGCGGCCTTCCAACCAGAACTGGACGGCTAACTCCGGATCTATACGACGGTACCAACGACGAGCAGAGCGCAAATCCGCTTTTGCGCCCGGTGAGAGGACGATGCGATAGTTCATTTAGCTATAAGTGAGGATCTAGCTTTACCTAATCCTTCAACTCTCCTTCGATCTCGGCGAAGAGTTCTTTCTCAAACTCTTCCCATGTTGTCCATTTGGTTTTGTCTTCTGACTCATAACGAGCCAGCCGCTCTTCGATGATTGCCATGTGCCAATCCGGAATTTTTACGTAATTATTATTGACGTAATTTTCATCGACGGACTCATCCAAGTCCTCTTCTTCATCTAAGTATTCTTCGTACTGGTGTTGAGTTAGTTCTGAGGACATTTTGCACTCCTTGTGGGGAGCATAGCACGTTATTCGCATTTTGCAATTCGATCAATCGTCTTTGTGCTTCTTTGTGGCAACTTTTTCGGCGATCTCTTCGCGTTCTTCTTGTAATCCGAGGCGCATCGCGTCGAAGGCGGGCAGACGCGCGATCGAGGGCATGGGCGTGTTGCCGCGCACGGAGAACCAGATGATGCGGTTCAGGATTTCGGGATCGGCCATGTCGGCGTGTTCGAGATCCTGTTCTTCGGTGAGCCGCATCCAGTAAGCAGTCGCGACGTCACGCGGCGGTGGTGTGACAAGATTGTCGAGCGCGACGTTCGGAAGCAACGCTTTGTAAGGTCGCAGGTCCGGCTCTG
>Ga0134121_10001122_pt1 | contig 26008 bp, 34 predicted proteins | sample KB301_FD_96463 | JGI IMG/M metagenome (GOLD analysis project Ga0134121, IMG submission 96463) | Terrestrial soil microbial communities without Nitrogen fertilizer from Kellogg Biological Station, Michigan, USA - KB3-0-1 | ecosystem: Environmental > Terrestrial > Soil > Unclassified ... | reverse complement strand
TTGTGGGTTATATCCAGCCCATTGAACCATACGAGAAACGTCTTCTCCTATCTCTGATTCAATTCCTCTTATCAATTCCTCATAAAGATCCGACAGATCTTTTTCTGGTAATGGAGATTGTTCTAATTCCTCAATAGGAACCTTATGAAGCTTGCCATTGACCTCAATTAAGGCTTTGTCGCCTCTTATCTCTTTGACTTCTCCAATTCCATTAGGAGAAGCAACTATATCCTTTTTGGAAATAGTTGGATTTTTTGACTCTTGTTTTTCAATTTCAAGAGATTTTTTCTCTTGAATTGGTGTGTTTTTGGCATATTCTTCAATATTTGCAAGCAGCTCGGGATCAATCTTTGCATTTCCACTTCTTTGAATTCCTAAAGCTGCAGCAGCTTGTTGAGGAGTATTCCCTCGTTTCAAAAGGTCATCTACTTTTTCTAATAGTCCATTCTTTTGTAAGTATTCTTTAGGGTTAGAAATTCCTTGAGGTTGAGAGACTTGTGTAATTTGTGGTATATTAGATGTGACATTATGTAAACCTGGAGATTGTTGTGAAACAGAAGATAAAGAATTTTGCGCAGTTGATGGTTGTTGGTTTGTTTGGGGCTGCGATGATGTGGGTGGTATCTGAGTATCAGGTAAAATGTTTCCAGATTGAGGCGACTGAGTATTTCCACCACCAGGCAATGCAGATGGCGAAGCTAGAAAAGGAGCGAGCGCTTTCAGAGATTGAGGCAAAGACCTGGAAAGTGCACTACTCAAAGCTGTACTCGCAATTGGAGCAGCAACAGCAGTCGCGGTCATTGTAAGTCCTTGCTTAGCTAGTTGAGCATCTTCCATGCGATTCATTTCATGAATTTCGCTCTCAGACTTTCCCTGAATATCCCTTGGAGATACTATTTTTGAAAGGTATCCTAAAATTTGTTTTGTATTATAACCCATACGCGAGGCTTTTCTGATAGGTTCAGCTACTTTAGGAATGGCTTTAGATAGATATTTGAGAATATCTTCGGGATCATATCCTTGTTCCATAGCTTGCAGAAAGGGATTCATCTTGCGCCTCTAAGGAATGGAAGAATTCTAGACAAATCTTTGAATATGTCTGGAAGAGATTGAATTGGAGGTTGTGTTTCTACTGTTTTCATCTCTCTTTCCTGCCTAGGATTTAATTTTAGTCCTTTTTCTTGAGCCTGTCGAATTGCTGGACCAAATTGTCTCCAATCGTAATCCCTATCCTCCCAAATCTTTTCACGAATACCCAATAAGGAAGAATCATCCTTCACATTTTTCAGGAAAAAATCAGCTAGTCTACTATTCATTATTTGTATAGCTTGAGGGTCTTTTTCAAGAGCTTCTTCATAAGAAACAAAAGGTGATTTTAATGCCTTTGCTCTTGTTAATCCTTTCCAAGTAGTTTTCTTTTGAGCTGGAAAAAGACCTTTAGGTAAAGATGAAATTTCTTTTTCTAGTTGTTTCGTGAGAGGATTATAAAGAGTTTCAATTTCTGTAGGAGTAACATATTGACTTGCTAAATAGGCTCTATCTTCTTGTTCAAGTCCTCGTTTAGCATTATCTTGTAATGCTGGCTGTAGTCTCTTTAAAGCTTCATCTCTATTTTGACCAAGTAAACCATTACCAAGCCCAGGAATAAAAGCCCTACGAAGTGCTTGATCATTATTCTTTACATCAGCGAAATTCCTTTTGGCGTTTTGTGCCCATTCTGAAGGATTTCTGGGGTCTAAATGCGAGTTTACTACCATAAAACGAGGCAAATCAGCAGGATTCACATTTGCATTTAAAGCGGCTTCCTCTAAAGCTTGTCTCTGCGAAGTTGCAGCATCATTTTGAGCCTGTAATTGATTGAAACGAGTATTATAGGCGTTTGGATCTCCAAGTTTTTGTGCAAATCGTTTAGATTCTTCATCCATTTCATCTTTAGTCATAATGTTGAAAGGACTTGGGGTTGCGAAAGAAGATTGTTGTGTCTGTTGCTGTGCCTGTCCTTGATTTGGTTGATTAGGCCTACCAGGTGGCATAGCTGTAAGAGTGGCTTGATCTGCCATTTGAGGAGCATTACCATAAGCATTTCCAACTTTTGCTTGTTGCAAATACTGCTGACCAAGTCCTGAACGCTCAAGATTTGGATTAAGAGTATATGCACGCGCTAAAGCAGGAAGCATTTTATTAATACCTCCTCCTGCTGCACCAAGAGCTTGCTGAAGTTGATCAATAGCATTTAATCCCTGCTGTCTTTGAAAACCTTGATTGACGGCTCCAGGTAAAACACTCTGTAATGCTTGTCCTGTTTGTGCCCCTAAGACATCCCAAGGCGTTCTGGCCGATGGAAGAATGGATACCATTGTTTGACTCCTTTTACTTCTTAATATGTTCCAGGAAATTGTCCTGCAAATTGTTGACCCATTCTATTTCCATAACCAACTCCTGCTCCACTTGCTAATCCAGGAAGTAAACCACCAAAAAGCCCTGAAGAAGGGGGTTGATACACGTTCTTTGTTGGAGTTAAAGCATTTTGCAACAAACTCATATAATTGCTAAAAGGCTGTTGAGAATATCCCAAAAGTTGTGGGATTGCCTGCTGCTGCATTCCTCCCCTAAGAGCTGCTATATTTGTTTCTAAATTACTTCCCTCTCTTCCCAGTTGATTGCGAAATGCAGTAGATCCCAAAGCCCCTCCTGATCCCATGCTTGCAAAACGATTAGCCAATTCGGGAACGGTCTGTTCTTGAAACTGCCTCTGCAAAGGAGCTTCAAAAGACTGGAAGAATTCAGGATCGTTAAACATAGACATTAACCAATCTAAACCCGTTTCATATCCAGGTTGTTGAGAAATATCTGAGATCCCCTCCTTTCCCATCCCTTTAACTTGTCCTATAATCTGATCTATAAGATTTAAAGCTGGTTTTCCAAATGTAGATTTTGTTTTAGCAGGACTACCAAATAGATTTTGTAGAAAGCTGGGCATAAAAACCTCATATTTTTTTATTTATATTAACATTCAAGTTCCATTTGTTCCAGCCTTAATGTATTCAGCTACGATGAAACCATAATAAGCAGATAAATCCGTTGTAGTTGTAATGACAATTTGCTTATTTGAAAAAGTATAGGAAATACGAGAGTCGCCTTCATTGGAAAAACTGAAATAATCTGCAGTACCATTAACCGTATTATCAGGATCTGTAGCAGGTCTTGAGGCTGTTCCCCATGTATGCCACATTAAAAGCTGGCTATTAACATTTTGAATAGGATATTCAGGAGAAGAGGTTACTGTTATTATCTGAGTAGCTGTATTTGGTAGGCTTTTAATGTAAACAAATGTCTGAAATCCATTTCTCGTTATTTTTGTATTAGCATACCAAATCTTATGGCCTCCAAAAGTCTCTCTAGAAGAAAGATATGTTCCAATCTTCTTGTCGTTGATGACGTCACTAAACCCACTAAATCCATCTACTAGAAAACTTTTTAGTCGATCTTCTTCCTCAGGAATATTGTAAGTAGATGGCAAAAAAGGCGTAAATAATTCTGAAGGATTGGTTGGAATGGTCACGATAATCTTCCACCTTGTCTCATAGTAACCATGAGAGCGCTTATATCTATATCTGAAGAATTTATAACATTAACAGCCATTTGGGCATCTGTTAAATAAAAATGAAATTGTGCTGTCTGTAAACTACAATCAGCATATAGCCTATAAATTGTTTCGTCTCCACTGCCTATTTGATAAGGATTTTTAGACGTTAAAACAACATTGGTTTGAGGATTATCAGAAAGAGGAGTATTAGCCGGGACGTTGCTTGAGTCAGCAAAGATATCGCATGTAAATTGTCCATTGCTAGTAGTGTCCATATAAAAATCTATCTTACTTAATCTAGCCCTTTGATCACTTTGGAAGAAATTAAATATCTTTGTTTGAATATCAATGTTGCTAATTTTTGTAATTTCTCCTCCACCACCATAGGCTCCTGTGGTAAAAACAGGAGATAATCCTTGTAAAGGATCTAATGTAACGACGCGAATATACACAGGAGTAGATGCAATAGCTGGATTAAACGTAATATTTATAACGCCTGTAGTATAGTTGATAGTTCCACTTCCTAGTGAAGCAGCTTCTATTAAAACTCCATCAACTCCTGGATCAGTAAACACTAATGATCCAATGTTAATTTGAATGGATCCTTGCAATATATTTTGATAAGAAATCGTATAAGTATAAGTAGTTCCAGAAGCAGAATTAGCAGGAATTGGAGTGAATTCATAAAGAGAAAAGTCATTTGCATTCAACGAAGGATTGGAAAATTTAAAATTCCTACCATTTAATGAAACCCCATCGTCTGAAGTGGTCACTGTTATTCCTGTTAAAGTAATCCACGTTTCATCAGGAAGATTATTATTTGTGCTTGTAAAAACCGCAGGTAATGTTCCTCCCATATTATTAATGGCAGAAATGCTTAATGAAGGAGAATTTATGCAATAATTTCCTTCTATTGGCTCCTGCAATTGTAGAACGTATCCTTGTTGATTTCCTGCTACGATAAATTCATAGCCTACTTCATTGACACCACTATTCCAGGAAATATTCCCATATGAGGACCACGCATTAGGCAAATCCCCCCATGTCAGTCCTGTTCCTGTGTCATAAAAATAACCAAAACAAGTGAAGCAATCATCGAAAAAGCTCCAGTTTTTAGTATCATAATTAAAAACCAAGACTTTATCTGGATAGATTCCACTTGGATTATCAGCGCTTGGAAATGTCCAATAATTTAATTTTGTCCTAAAAGTCCTGATTCCATACACCCTTTCAAGACCATTGTTATCTTGGCGTATATTGAATATTTCATCAGGGATTTTTTCATCGAAACGACTTGTGTCATTGGTATCACTAATGACAATTCCACGATTCCCTATAGCCATAAGACCTTTGTCAAAAGGAATGGCACTAAATGTACAGTCACTTCCAAGTTCTATATTTACCCTTTCCCATACAAAAGGATTCTGAGCATTATTAACGAATCTAAGGCGCCATGTGCTACGCTCAAAATAAACAACAAGAATATCACGAATAAATCCTGCGGCGACGATAACTTCATTAGTAGGAGCATCATTAGCACCTCCTCTTCCAAATAAATCATCTCTTACAGCGTTAATATCGAAAGTCTGCATATTTGGAAAAATGGGAACTGGTTCGGAATAATATGGAGTTCCGATTTGCGTCCATCTTGCTCGATTTGGATAATTAAATGTTCCCTGATCGTTTCCCTCTGTGGTATTTAAAAAAACCAAGTACCCCCTGTATGCAAATATAAGAAGAGCACCAATAAGAGCATTATTTGGATCGATTGGAGGGTTATAATTAGCCCAGCCAGTTCCATTAGAGAGAATTCCATAGTATCTAATCCCATCTTGTCCAGTGATAGATTGCATAGAATCCAACACCATTCCTGTTGCTGTTGGACCATTCGTCCACGTAAACGTGGAACCAGCAGGTAAATTTGTCGCTTGAACTGTAAAAGGATTTCCTGCTGCTGTAACTATTGCTAGAACACCAGAATTCATTATGAGGTTTGGATCTAAATTTATAAAATGAACATAATCCCCCAATTGAACAGAATTTCCAGCAGAAGTGACATTTACCGTTGCTAGATTTCCAATTCCTGCAGATCCTGCAAATAATGTCACTGCCCAACCATGCAATCCTGATTTAGAATTAGTAGCCCAAAAAGCATTTGCATAGTTAATGGTATAGAAAAATTGATAATCTGTTCCGCTCCAGGTAACAGGCATCACCGAAGGAAGGCTGATAAATGTCGTTCCATTCCACTCATAAGCATCCGTAGTATCGAAAGCAACTAATGTTTGAAGCCCTATTCCAAAGTTCTCATATGTTCTAAGGCCCATAACAGGAGTGCCATTGGCAAGCCTTCCTAATGTTGTATATCCAGATCTTCTAACTATCCGATCTCTCCATTGATAAGCATTAGTCAATGTCTCAAAAGAATCATTAGGGCTAGTCCAAGGCTTTGTGTCTTTTCGTAAACCATCTTTTACTGGACCTATGAGGAAATTTGTCGTTGTCATGCTGTTGCTATTGCCATCCAAACAAAAGAATATGGGATAGAACCACCACTGGCATTACCCGTTGAATTTATGACAAAGCGATCGTTTGTCACTGTATTTATGGTTGTAGATACATTAAATGGAATAGCAATCCCTACTGAAGTCATTGTGTTTGGAGTAGCAATTGCCACCAAAATTTTAGTAGGAGCCGGAGATAGAATTACAGTATCTGCTATTAAAACATTAGGAGTCGTATTTCCAGAAACTGATCCTTGATATAAAAGATATCCTCCAGGCAAAAAACTTTGATAAATTGGACCTGCTGTATTTACAGAGTTGTAAGTTAATTGCATTCCAACATTTTTTGCATTTGTTGTATCTTGACCAGTTGGAAGAAATTTTGGAATTTGAACAAAGAGCTGAAGCTGACTTCCTGCCTTAGATCCTGCATTTTTAGCATATAATACAGCTAAATCTTCAGTCACCCCAGGATCAAAAAGTTGCCGCGTTAAAATAACACCTTCATGAGCTCCCTGATTTTTATCATTTAAGGCTGTATGGTTGTTTGAAAATATAGAAGCAAATTGAGAAAAATTTGTCTGTATTTGAACGACATCTATCGCGGGGCTTGGACCTTCATCAGGCTTATCTGGGGAATATGTCATATCTTAAACCACGTTAGCTATTATTACATAATAACATGCAGGAACTTGTTGTACTCCTGTGTTAGAAAACAATTGTATGCCTTGATAAACCCCTGCTTTCGGTGCAAGAAGTTTTACATTTGGTTTATATCCAGGAGTAGGACCTATTGGACATAGAGAAATACTTATTATATTTTTAGAAATGTATGGAGATAAATCCAATACATTAGCAGGTGGCGCTTTAGGAAAAATTGAACCAAAATATATTAATATTTTTCCTGGAAGGAATGAAAAAAACTTAGTTTGAAATTGATTAGAAGTAAGAGCATATAACTGATAATTTGTATATTGAAATTCTTGACCATTTCCTTGATATCTTAAAAAGATTTGATCCGCTTGACTTGTGACATCCTTGCTATAAATAGAAATTTCTGATGGATCTGTCTGAAACGGCTCTTCCTGTTCTACCAATTGTACAATTGTATGAATCCCAGCATCTGATCCTGAATCTAAACTTGTGTGATTTACAAGAAATTTATCATATATTTGACGAAAATTATTTAACAACTGTTCTTGTGTTGTTGCTAAATCATCAGAGGGAAATTCTGGAACATTAGGATTGTAAGGCGGTGTTGTCATATTCCCACTGCATAATAATATACATCAAAATTCGAAGTAATGACTGCATGATATCTAATATCAAAAGATGTTCCTGCAATATTTGTAGGAATTGCCATGGCTATTTGATTGGGCAATGTATTTGAATTAGCGATAATAAGATCGACAAAAATCAACGTCGTACCAGGCGTTAAAGTAACCGTTTGCCCTTGCGTAGGATTGGTTATTTTCCCTCCATATATGATAAAAGGTCCTGCTACAAAACTATATTGAGTGGTTGTTAAATCAGCCTTTATCGAAGGATATGTCATCTGAATAGGCGTTTGATTAGCTCTTGGACGAAAAAACATCTCAGGTATTCCACCAACCAATTTGTTATATATAGCTATCTGAGTCGTTGATGTGGCTGGGTCCGCCATCTGTGGTTGTAAAGTTAATGCTGTATGCATTCCTGAGAATTCATCATCTTGAGTTAATCCAACATGGTTATCAGCAAACGCCACATTAATAGCCTTAAAGTTTGACTTAATTTGAGATGCTGATTGCAAAATTGCATCAGTTATAACGGGGATATTTGGATTATAAGAGATGGTAAGCTCCTAAGTTATAATGTACCACTGTACTCAGTTCCCCAAAAATAACTAGCTAATGGCCTTCCAGCGTGACTAAAAATAGTACTCGACCTCTGGCTTCCCATTTGTCTTAAAGATCTTCTCTGGGCCATTTGAAGTTGTTCTTGCCATATAGGCATGAGATACGCCATTCCATCAGGATCGGGAAAATCTGTATAGATTAGTTTTGCTGCCCCTGCACAGATAAAAAGATACCATTCGTCAAGCTCTGGAGCTGCACTATTTTGTATTAATTGGGTTGGCTGCTGGCTTATCTGGAATTCCACCTGATAGACTTGCTGGGGCACAGGTCTGAAAGTAATCTGCTGGTTATAGAAGATAACATCTGTTGGCCTTGAAGCTTGATAAGGAACAACACTTGCGTAAATCGTCGCATCCGATGGAATAACGCCAGAATCTAAAGTAAATGCATAATCACCTGTTAAATAATCGACTGTGCCTGAAGTTAGCAAATTTCCTTGATCATCTGCCAATCTTCCTATATTTGAACTAGTCTGAGGAACATCAGTTAACGTAAATGTGAATGCGCTATTTGCACTATTTGGATCGTTTACAATAGCGGAAATAATTACTGCTGCTTCCGTGACATTTCCAAAAATATCTAATTGTGCTCTTAAAAAAGGGAAAGGAGGGATATTTCCTACATAAGGACCTGCTGTCCCATCTCCCGTATTTATTTGCTGATTAACGCTAAGCTTTGGCCACCTATTATAAAATGTCGTCTTATCCTGAAAATATCTTAAAATATACCCCTGACAATATACTGGTGGAGTTATTTGTATATTTCCAGGTGAAGCTATTGTTTGTGATCCCGTCACTGGATTCGTTGGATCTTCTTCATAGATAAAAGGATAGGTGTCCACATTTGGTGTGGTAAGAAAAACATATGGCTTAGTGAGTTTTAGATTCTTAAACTGTTCTGGAAAATGCAATGTATAAAATAAATTAATATAAGTATCTATTTGCGCATCTGTCATCTGCGCAGGAGTATATCTAGCAGTCATTCTCCTAACGGTATTTCTCATCATTGAAAGGTTAACGATCTGCACCATTATGGTATCCCCGCGTTATAAATTACCCCTTCAAAAGAATCTTGATTTCCATAAGGCAATGGTAAAGGAGGTAGATAAGGTCCAGAACTATTCGGCATGACAGAAGGATTCGTATATGCTGAAGGCAGAGGACTTGGATAAGCAAATGGCGTGAAGTTTGTAGAATCTATATCTATAGTCAAAGTGTCATTTGTTAAAGAAATAACTTGTCCCTCCAATTTATTTAATTCTACCATCCCAAACGCTGTAGGTATTAGGAACCTCACTATCATTCCTGCAACATAGATATGATCTTCATCCGTGGTTACTACCATAGGATTAGCCTGTGTAATTGAAGCGATCGTCCTTGTCCTAAGATTAGGAGTCACAACTTCTTGACTATATCCAGGATAGTAAATGATTGAAGACATTCTATCTTTTTGCTTTTAAAACAACGGCATGTTAATCTATTCACCATGGATGATTTCATCAAAGGCAAAGGATCGGTAGGCGTTGCCATTTCTTTTTACTCTTTAAGGGGAATGGTAAGTATTCCTCTAGAGCCATGTAACTATAATCTTATTTTTGATGATGGCACACAACTTCATACAGTTAAAGTTATTTCTTGTTCTTATAAGACGAAATACGGAATTTTTTCAGCCTCTATAAAAACATCCGGAGGAAATCAACCAACAACACAGTCAAAGATATTTGATCCTAATTCATGTTCCATTGTATTCATTGTCACATCTGAAATGGATTTATATGAAATACCCTCTAATTGCATTGAATCCACACGTCAAATATCTCTAAGTAAATATGATGCTTTCAAGGTAAATCTTATTCCAGAGTAGTTCAGTGGCAGAACATTCGGCTGTTAACCGATGGGTCGTAGGTTCGAATCCTACCTCTGGAGTTTTTCTATGTAAAGCCGCTTTACATAGATTTAAAAATTAGTTGGAGTAAAGGCATATTTCTTATTGCTTGTGTCTACACTATGGATTTGACTTTCTGGTTGATCAGGATCCATTGCCACATCTTTTTGGATAAATTTTGGCGTGTAATAGCAAGGATTTGTTTCATCCCCACCGTTAATCTGATCTGCAAATCCTCTAGGAATCGTATAAATCTTATTGTCTTCAAATTGATACCATTTAATAGGATCATCAGCATATTTATGGTAAGGAAGCTTGACGGGCTGCCCTGGAGCTCTACGATTCATAAATCTCCCGGTAACCATTTGATTATCATAAGCTTTTTGTTTTTCAATCTTTTGCTTTAAAGCATCATTTTTTACAGAATTTGTTATCTGCTTTTCGATGACATTCATTTCTTGTTGAGAAATATCTCTTTTAGCCGTCGCTTCAATTTCAGCTTTCTTATCAGCAATTTCTTTACGTGTTCTTTCAAGTTCTACACGGGCTAAATCAATCTCAGTTTGTAAAGATTCTAGTTCAACTTGTTCGGACATTTTTTCCTCAGTTTTTTCTTCTATTTCTATATTTTTATTTTTTTTTTGTCTTGACATATCTTACCTATTTTTTACTGCATAATCATATGGTGATGGGACAAAACGCAAGAGGGGTTTTATTCCTCTTGCGAATATTATAAATGCATTAAAACGCCTTCACACCTATGTACCATTAGGATATGATTCTGCTGCGCTAAAGCATTCCCACTCCCAGGCATCTACCGTACTTCCTATGATTCCGCCTGTGGTAGCGCTATTCGTGCCATCGCCGGCCCCTACCAGGATACCATTCTGGCCTTGGTTCTGCGTAGCAAATCCAAGAATATTCTGATTAGCATAAGGTAAAGGAGCTGGTACAACACCAAAAGATGAGAAATTATTAATATTACCTTCTCCTTGCGGTTCCATAATAGGCAAGCTAAATGGATAACTTGCAGCTAGTGGCCATGCAAAGGCTGTGAAAGCTGTACTATCTACAGCAAGCGTTACAGTCTGCGTGCCAATAGCATTATTTACGGCAATTACAGTAAATTCTACAGGAAGTCCATTAGATGTTGAATTCAACTGAGACATTCCAAAAACCGTTGGAATCTGGAATCTCACGACATCGCCAATCTGGTAGTTCTGACGTACCAAAGTTGTGACGACCATAGGATTTGCGAGAGTAATAGCAGCAATAGCCCTCCATTCAGGATAGTATAGAGCAGGCTGCGGCATATTTGCGTTGCCAACTTTATAGACTATACCAACGGATGTTAAGGAATTGGTCGAATTAAGTAAGGTTGTAAACTGTGTAGTTGAACCAACAGCCGTCACAGTCATCACTAAGCCACCTAATTCTGGTGCTGTAGTCATATTGCCAATTCTAACGTTATCTCCTACTCTAAATCCATGAGCAGTATTTGTAACAAATACAGTGGTTGTGCCTGGAGTAAAGCTGTTAATGACGATATTAGGCCCTTTTACCTGATTTGCAGCATTAAACAGATAGAATCCATTTATTGCGCAAATGCCATTGCTAATAGGAGCTAAAATACCAGATACAGTACCTTGTTGTTTAATCAAGGCTGTACCGTAGCTATACGTAGGACTCCATTGTGCTTCAACGATTCTGTCAGATGTTAAAGAACCAGACACACCAAGAGCGGTAATGCCTGATCGTGTTAAATTTCTTAACACAAATCGATTGATAAATGGACTCAATGGAATGAATTTAGGAGTGGAAGCTACGTTTACAAAGGAACCTGTAGTAATTACACTAGTCATATATTACCTCCTTAAATTGCTACTGCAAGAGTGCAGCGTAGGTTTACAATCCAAGAAGTGTTCGTAATATTGAACACCTGTGCCATCTTCCAACCTGCAGTCTGGTATAATCTCAATCTAGGCGATGCAATTTCTGGCGGTGCATAGATAAATTGAGCACTATAACCATCTAAATCTACCATGTCATAACTCTCCTGGCCTGGGATGAATATATTATATACATCTTGCAGGTTAGCAGAGGCATTAGGCGTGATAGACCCTACTGAAGATAATAAGAAACGAATGTTTCTAATTGTTCCCCATTCGGCCATTAACAAATTAGCAGTATTTGCATACTGGGCAACGTTCTGGAATCCAACCATTTGGTCTAAGTCAGCCGACAAATTCGTATGGGTTAACCCAAAAAAACATGTGCGGACTGGTGCTGTACCAAATTTGTCTTCACCTTCAATCAAGTCCATGATGAATTGAGCATTGGCGGTGCGGAGTAAGCGCACGGCTTTAGAGCAATCCAAGGGACTTATATTTGTAGGGTTATCCTTTCTGTTACTTTTATGACCAGTTGTCTGGAAATTCCGGATAACTGGCGGGGAAACTCTTCGGTATTCCCTCAAGCAATTACTTGCTTGCTCAGACTTTCGCTTCGGCTTTCACCGTCCACTCGCTTAAGTCGTTTAGCGTAGCGATGGAAAACAAACACTTCATCATCAATAGGATCGTATTTCATGTATTCGCATACACGAACGTAGTCCTTCTTGATCTTCTTCCATTTGGTTTTTCCTATATCTTCCATCACCTTCGCCCTTGTTGTCCTTCTGTTTATGCAGCTAGGAGTTCCAAGTTAATTAGAGCAGATTTTACAACGGCAATAACCCAATCTTGTCTACCGTTGGTACCACTGGTACAATTAATTGGTGGGGCGCCCCCCTCCATCATGCTACGAGCCAGTTGATCTTCGGTTTCTCTACTATCTGTTACTTTTTTGACCATGATTTCATGGCGGGAGGTCTTGTTATTCCCTCCTCCAAATCTTTCGAAATGGTACGGACTGTCGCATACAATGCTGTTTGCACTATTCAAACCGCTCAGTCTCTGCGGGTCTTGACTTATTTTCCGTTTCTCTGTATTATGTTTGCCATGGAAAGACAAAAACAACTCATTTATCTTGCTGGTTATATTGATGGAGATGGATGCTTTAGGGCAAACATCACCACCCAAAAACAAGGTGCTGTAGTTTATGAAAGATCTATTACGATCACTTCTGTTAAGCAAGAACCTATTCTTTTCTTTGAGAATCTTGTAGGAGGGTTTGTTTCTACCGATCACAAAGAAGGAAATAGAAGAAGAATCTACGTTTGGACAGTCAAGAACAAAGATGCTCTTGCTACTTCTAGAGAAATTCTTCCCTTTCTTGTTATGAAACAAGAATTGTGTAAGTTTTTCATAAAATACTGTGAAAACATATTTCCTAAGAAAACCCAAAAACTTGATATATCTATCCTTGAAACAAGAAATTCTCTCCTTAAGCAAATTAAGAATGAAATCCATTCTGTCGGAATTATTAGGAAAGATCTTATTGAAGACATCAAAAACAAAGGAAAGATTAAAAATCCTACAGAAGAGGATTTTATTTATCTTGCCGGAATGATTGATGCTGAGGGATGTTTTCGAGTTAGTAAACGATTTAGAAAATCTACTAACATTTGGATATATAACACTTGTTTGGAAATAGGAAATACTCGGATAGAAATCATTAAATGGCTTTATGAACGCTTTGGCGGAAGCATTTCGTATCTTCATTCCAAACGCATAAACAGAAAAAATTCTGCTATATGGTCTTGCCATTCTCAAATTCTTTATCCTATTCTTGTAAAAGTTGTTGATTATCTGATAAACAAAAGAGAAGTTTGCAATGAACTTATTAAATTTCAAAATACTATTCTCAAAAATGGTGGAGATAGGCATTCTACTTCTTTTAAAGAAAAATACGCTCTCGTTTGCCAAGAAAGAGAAGTTATTATTGAAAGAATTCATAAACTCAATCGCAAAGGTTTATAGTTCAAGTTCCCTCTGGTTGCCATGGGCTATGCAGCCTTTAGGTTTTCCAAGGTATTCAGGTTTGATTTAAAGTCCCCTAGTATGTCAAGGGACTGTCCAAGCACGCTTACAGCGCTGTTTAGGACAGGGTCTTCGTTAATGAGCATGACCTGCTCTTGCAAGATAATGTACGTGCCATCGTACTATTACTTTTACCCTCTTGCGGAGGCGGGGGAGTGCTTCGACATCCCCTCTTACAGTTTCCTGTAAGACTAGACTATCGCTTCATCCTCGCGGATGCTCTGAGACTTAGTCGTTGCGGCTGCTCCAACTGCATTCAACACCTTACATTTCTCGTAATAGTCTTGTCTGCGTTGTATTTCTTCAGGATAAGTACCATGTTTTTTTGCGACTGATAAAACCCATCCTTCGCACATTTCTTTAACCAAAATTGCTTGTTCGTTTTTCACTAGTAAATGAGGTAAAATCATATCTATTACCTTGACTACATAGTTTCTGTTCGTCACAACCCATCTATACATGGGGTTTTGGTTTGGTCTATCCTTCCGAACGCCTTCGTAAAATATATTTCCGCATTCAAATGTTTCTTGAAGAAATTTCATAGGTTTTTCCCTATTCATTCCAACACGGATTAAAGGTGCATGTAATGGATTTGTTCGATTTTGCATTGGTTTTGTTTTTGTCACACATATAGAACCTTCTCCATCTATGAGCCCTGCACAATATGCTATACGAATCGCTTGCCTCTGGTTGCCTTGCATATTTCCTCCTTTATATAAGACTAAATGCAGTCTAACATAAAATAGGATTTATGTTTAGGTTTTCCAAGTAATCACTCAAAGTTTTAGATTGGCTAGGCTACTTTCAACCAATCGATGCGGGCATCGATGTCCAGAGCAGTCAGTTGCTGCGCTGCTGGATCAACAATGCCATTGCCTAATGGTACTGGTGCTGTGAGTAGATTCTTATAACGTCGTCGTCTAAGAATGTCGCCAGCTTGTTGATCCATAGTTATGGGATACATATCTGTTACTTTAGTGACCTAGTTACATCTTGTTACATTGCTCAAAACTAGGCGACCGCCTCATTTCTGGGCGATTCCCTGACTTTATTTATTCTCAGGGATCGGACTATCATATCCACTTACCATTCGGTGGATGAATAGTGCGCGAGATCTTTTCTCTTCGCAATATTTACATTCCATTTTACAGCATGGACAAATGGCCTCTGGGGTTAGTCTCTCACGGCATGATTGACAATATTCTTCATTCTCATCATCTAATTCATTTCCACAATCATAATATCTACAATGATAAGTTATTTTTTCATTATCCATCATTTCCGCCTTGTCACCCTGTCGGGCTTCCAAGTCAATTACCAAAGGTTTTAAATGGGCTATCTCTTAACCCATTGTAGTATGAATCAAGTCTGGCATAGGACGAGCCAATAGCTTCATGCTCAATTGCTGTTGGACAGCAGGAGGCAGGATGCTGGTCGTAGTTGGGCCTGACATAATTTAATCTCCATGATTACATAGAGACGAAGATTATTTACGAGCTGCTGCTAAAGTTTCTTTCCAAAGAGCTGCTTTTTGCTCTTTTGTCATGCGAGAATTAGAGATTTGAGCCGCCATCGTTACAGCTTCGGATCTTACCCCTAAGCTCCCCGTTTTTGGCTTTCCTTCTTTTTCATCGACACGCCTTTGCTCTTGAGAGATAGGCTTATCTTTTGTAGCTAATGAAGCCTTATCGGCTTGATAGCGCGCATCTTTCTTGATGAGATTATAAACCTTTCTCAAAGGATTAGAAGCTTTCTCGACAGCCTCGCGGTTGTCTTCGTCACTTTTGATATATTTTTCAATATTCTCAGCCGTGACGACCTCTTTGAAATCAGGAAATTCTGTAGCAGTTTCAAGAATAAGAAGTTTTTGATCCTTTTCAGCTAGCTTTTGCTCATAATTAGATAATTTTTTATTTACCTGGTTAAAAGCTTTTGCAAGTTTTTTCCCATCAGGGAAATCTTCGTTTTCTAGCTGTCTAAAATCAAATTCTTCTTCAGGTAATTGTTGGTTTTGCTGATGCATGTGCTGCGCTTGCATCTGCATCTGTCTTTCCAAAAACTCCCTTTCTTTTTTTTCCTGCCACACCTGACGTTCTAGGTCTTCTTTGGCTTTGCGAAGCTCAGCAAAACTCTCTTGCGGAGATTTCTTCGCATCATGGGTTTCTACAGCCTGATCAGCCACTTCAGGTATTTGGGCTTGTTCTGTTTGTTCCATGTTTTCCTTTGAGATTGGCGAAATCTCTATTTGCGCCTATGATTGAAATCAGAAAATAAATTCTGATTATCTGTTTATATTAAAAATTTTTAAATTTATGTAAAGAGAAAAATATGAAAGAAGAATTAGACATATCGGTTTATGTGATGGCAGCAGAAAAAATGATCAATATGGTATTTACCATCGAGCAGACAATGCATTTTATGGAAGAATATAGGATACAGGCTGATGAAGAAGTGAAAAAAGTTCTAATACCAATTATTGAAGATATGATGAAATGGATAAATGATAACTAATTAGAGAATCTTATCTTTGACTAGATAATCTTCGATATTTTCCAGCTTATCGGAACAATATTTACGAAGCATTATGACATAATCCACATCGAATTCATTGGGATTCTTTAAAATATAATTCACTACTTCTTTCTTCGGGATGCACCATTCAAAAGTGACGCGGCCACCGTCTTCAACCGACCAGAGATAGTGATCATTCCCTTGATAAGGCGATGGACGAGTGCGTCGACATTGAGGATAAATATGCAAAGAATTTTGCGCATAAGGTTCCTTTTGAATCCATATGTGGATATAGTATTTTCCTCTTACACCTTTTTCGCAATTCTTTTGAACAGCATCTTCGATGATTTCGTTAAAACGTGACATTAATGGACCAACGGTCTCGCCTACTTCTTGCCGATCGTTCTTTGCGCGAGCCTCTAACATAAACTCGCCATAGGTTTTAGTGCTGTTTTTTACCATCAACGAACCATCTTTGCCCCGCCAAGATATAGGCTTCTATTGCTATTGGACGAACTCTGTTGCGGTTTAGCAATATATCCTGATTGTGGTTTATGGAGTTTCGGAAGGCCGCGAATTTTGGGTGGGATCATTGTCATTAATTCTTCCCCTGCCTGTTATAGCTCTTTTCTAATGGAAGTGGAGGCTTTCCACCAGGAGCTCTAAATCGTGGAACTGTATTGCTTAGCTCTTTAGATTTAGGAACTATTGGCTTTTTAGCTTCTGGAATTATCTTAATACGTGACATAGGGATTTCCTTGTAAAGCAGCTTTACATGATCATTTATTCATCATTTTTTCACGTGTATAAGGCTTGTTAGCTAATGCTTTATCATCTTTCGCATCAATCTTCTTCCTTACTTGCTCGTAGCTATTGCTAGCACCAGCAGGAGGCTTGGGATCTATATTTTCTTTAATTGGAAGATAATGTGCACCGCTATTTCCCTTCTTAAGGCCATCCATAGAAGTGTTTTTATAACTATGTCCCATATAACCTCTTATTGATTGTTAACTTGTTCATCTATAGCTTCCATACCAGACTGTATATCATGTACTAGTCTAATTATTTTTTCAAAGTTGTCAACATCCATTGTCTCTAATTCCTTGGCAGCTTTAACAGTGTTTAAAGTAGCAGAAGATTTTTCATGTTCTGATTTATTGTGAGCTGTCATTATTTGGAATTGCTCTAAATGTCCTTTTTGCACTCTTTCCTCAGCAAGTGCTCGATCGCTAATGGCTTTAGATTGTAAAGACTCATTAACGATTCGTTGATTCTCCATTTGTAGTTGAGCCATCTGTTCTTGTTGTTGTTGTTGAGCTTGTTGCTGCTGTTGTATTGCTTCAATGAGTTTATCTTTATCTTGAATTGTGAGATCGCTAAGAAGCTGGTCTGGAGGGATGGGAAGTCCATCTTTCCATAAGGTGTATTTTTGAAGGAAAGAAAGCTGCTTTGTAGTGGCAGTAAGAGGCGCATTCGTGACCACAGCGTCATATTTTTGAAAACTTTTGTCTCTAAATTCATTAGTTGGTTGCTCTTCGATCATGCGTTTTATTTTACCAAGGGTATAGTTCTTCTGAATAAGCGCCCAGTGTAGGCGTCCTGCATTACGTTGAGACAGATCTAAATTATCAAATAGTTCCTGTAATGTAGTAAGTGCAGCCCCTTGACGGAGTTGCTCAGTAATACCAACATCGCTATCTTCCGCTTGTCCCAATAGCTCTGGTGTGACGCCTGCATTTGATTGAATATCCTCTTTTAAGAACTGTGTCGCTTGATAGTTAGCAGGGTTTATATTCGCCCCTGGCTTGTCCATTATCGCCTGTATTCGTCCTTTCTTAAAGAATCTAACCTTACCAGGACCCACTTTGAATGCATCTTGATCGTCAATCAAAGAATCTTCTTCTACATCAACACCAGAAAACTGTGCGGCCAATAAATCCAATTCCAGTTGTTTGCGATAGTTGTAAAGATATTGCGGATCTCGAATATTACGGATAATACCTTGATACCTAAAAGCATAATTATTATTAGAAAGATCATGATAGCCCACAAAAGGAGTAAAGGGATAAAGGTCAATGCCCAAAGGATTCGGTCCATCATAGAAGCAAGTACCATTAACGATGATTGCAAGGTGCACAGTGGGAACTTTTTCACGAACTACCACCACGTCAGGAAATTTAGATCTTAGATATCCCATTTCTTCTTTATCAAAATCAACTTCTGTAGATTCATAGGTTTCTGGATCTACGATGAATGTTCCCATGCGTTCACATAGATACCAATATTCATCATAAGCAAGAAAACCTTTGCGACGTATATTATATTGTTGTGGCATGAAGGTGAATTTTGTATCAAAATATGCCTGATCATTAAGCATGTCGATATCATTTTCACGTCCTGGGATCATCTGCTTTACTTGTTCTTTCCAAAGGTATTTTCTCGTTCTAATGAATTGGCAATCAGATAAATCCATTTCACGCCAAAAAGCATCCATCATGACCATGTCAGCATTGAAGCATTCAGTCTTGATATCTCCGCAAATGGGATCTCTTCTATAGTCTATCCAAGAATGCATCAATGCAAGTCCTGTGATGCCTGCTGATTCTTTAAAACAATTGCTAATTATATTATACGTGTCGTCAAAGTAATAAGCGCTTTGTAGCGCCTTCGTTGCTTGAGAAGCGGTTTGATTGGATGATCCATGCACTGGTAACATTTGAGTGGCTTTACGATGCTGTCTTTGTCTGCCACACACCATATTTACGACGGGCATCGATACGTTGAAGATGTATTTTTGATGGTCATAACTTAGACCAGAATAAAGATTTAGATAACGTTGGTCTCCTAGATATACCTTACGATCTATCAGTTGTTCTGTAAATAGGAGCTGCCAGGGAGAAAGATTAGCTTGATAGCGTTCGTCTGCCTCTGCGACTATATCTCGACGCCCATCCTGGTAGTAATTTCTATATATGTTCGGGACAACTTGGTTTCTTTCTAACATTCCGCTAGTCATTTAAAGCCTTAGTAAATTATTTACTATATTCATAATGCACTTATCTCCCAATAAATGGATTAGAATTTATCACTTGATGTCGCAAAGGAATCGATTTAGGCCCAAACCCTGCATTATTTTTCAATTGTTGAAGTTTCTCAGGTGTCATGGATCCAGGACCACGACCGAATTGAACGCGTGCATTTGCCATGTAACGTAGGGAATCTGCCGCATCAGATGTCCAATCGTGAAAAGGATTTTCCGAATATGCCTGGGTCTTTTCATTGTATTTCTTGTGGTAGTTTTCAAGGCATTTGATGAGGTGGGAGCATTTAGTTTGGTCTATGTACGCAATGCTGAGTATATTTCTGGCAGCCTCAATTCCAATGGACACATCCTTCTCCCTTTCCAGTACGACAGACCTAATTCCTTGTTCCAAAGCAATATCTTGTAACGTTCTTCCGGTTTGAATTGAGCCCGAACCTGCATCATGGGGCATATAATGGGTACCATACACGTATGGCTTAGATTGTATGATTTTTACATAATGAGCTATTCCTTCTCCTTGGGCTTCGTAGAAGTCAATGATTCTAACTTCTCCTCCAATCTCTTGCCAAAATATGATACTGGTACTATCTCCATAGCCAATATCCCACGCTGTATGCACTGCGGATCGTGTCTCATAGGGAACGTTACATATACGTTTTTCATCTCGTGCTTTCTCAATAAGTCGTCCATAATATGAGCCTTCTACTCCCCTATTAAAACTACAGTAATATTCTTGTTGTATAAGCTCTTCTGATACACCCTCAGAACGTATTTTTTCTATATCTTCATCATTTAGCACTTCTGTGTCTTTAACACTAAGTACTTCACAGAACCAATCTTTATTGCCTTTGGCCATATTTAATAGGTCATAAAAATGATTTTTACCTCTAGGCGTAGATATGAAGACAGCATATCCTTTATTTACATCGAGAATTGGACGAAGATACTCCCAAGCTGCTGGAGACTGAATGGCGTACTCTGAAAAGATAATGATTTTAGGGTTTGTTCCCACAAGAGAGTCGATGTTATCAGAGCCAATAAGTTGATATAGAGATCCATTGATTAAGCGGATTTTCATCTCCTGGGCATTCTTTGATTCTACAACTTCATGTGGAATATAATCTAAAATTCGAATCCCATCATTTGTACTAGAATCCCAAATAACTTTTTTAGCTTGGCTGTAGGTGGGTAGGATATGAAAAGCTGTCCAACCTGTATTTAAAAGCAATTGTAAGATACACCAATTAAATGCTGTGATATCTTTACCACCCCTTCTATGTACAACCCAAACGGCCCTTTTTGTTCCGCTATTCAGTGCATGGATCAGCGGTATCTGATAAGATCGGGGATGAAACTTTAATTCCACTTCCAAGTTGTCCATTTACATGTATCGTTATGTTGGATTTATTTTGAATTTCTGGTAATGGCTCTCTCTGTCCTAGCCTGATTTTTCCTAGCCACATAAGCATGTTTACATTTCCTGAGAGGGCTTTTATATATTGCATATATTTTAGATTTGCATCTCCGCCTTTGTAGAATTCGCCGGCATAATCGCCAAAACTAGAACCATACTCTTCTTTGAATCGATCATAAAAAGTGTTTATTTCGATAGCTAATGCTCCAGCAATTTCTCTAGCGGAACAACCCGCTTCCATGTGCTTTTCTACAATATCCCAATCGATTTCTTTTTTTGGACGTGCCACGGCTAATTTTTATATATTAAGATTAGTGTCATTAAAAAATGGTTTATACCAATTAAAACAAAGAAAATCAAGAATTTGATTATATATTCGTATTTTTGATGTTATCGCATGATGAAGATTGATCTTTTTTAAGATTTATATTTTTTCGTTTTTCAGGTACATTGTATATTTATTAATAATAAACGTAGGTTTGATCATGACGTCAGCATTAAATGATAAGAAGTTAATTGGTGGAATAGGTGGAATGGGTTTAGGAATAGCTGGACTCGTTTTATCTCCTATAACAGGAGGATTGTCCGCTGTTTTAACTGTCGCTGTACCTATCATATTGGGTACAGGTCTCGGAGCTTCTTTAGAAGCATATGATGGAACAAATGCAAAGATACATGCTTATGAACAAGGAGCAAAAGAAGAATATGAGTCTGGGAAAAAGAGGATGGCTGAAGAAATAGATAATGGTGCTAATTTGATTTCAAATGCTGCCGCAAACGTTGCTGAATCTATTATTAGCAAAATGCCAGAATATGAGGAAGGAATTATCCAAGAATATAAAAGATGTTGTCATGAAAGGGTAAACAGGGTCACAAATTGCATATTAGGAACTGGAATATTCGTTGTTGGAGTTGGAGGAGCTGGATATCTTAATGGAATATATCAATCAAATATAGATTCTGAAAAGACTTTTGCTCAGAATTTTGATCAAGCGAACATAGAGTCTTGTAAACAAAGGATTTTTGACATATGTGAGAAGCAATCTAGTATTTGTTTATCGGAGAAAGTAGGATCTTGCTGGAAACTATTTAAAGAATGCATTCATGAATTTGGAATAGATAAATGTGAAACTTCTCTAACCGTCAAAAATTTAAAAATTACAGAAGAGGTAAATCCATTCATTAATCCGTCTTCTTTTTATTATTGGGCAGGCGTTGTGACTCTTATAGGAACAGGAATGTTTGTGTTAAACTGCTGTTTTAGAAATGGAGTTGTAAGGGATAAAAGGATAAATGAATTTAAGGATGAAGAACTATCTTTTGAAATGAAGAATAGAAGAGGCTTTAAAAGATTGAAATTTTCTCCTAGCAATGGGCTTCAAGTAAAAAAGGTAAGAGAAGCAAAAAAAAATAACGCTATCAACGTTCAACATCCTACTGTTGAAGATACCTAAGAAAGATTTGGACTTGTTGACTGTTTTTCGATTTCATCAAGATATCGATAAAGAGTGTGGCGTGAAATTCCCAGTTCTTGAGCGATCAAACTTTTCGATTTTCGAGTTGATAGGGCTATTTTAAGATTTTCTATCATGTAAGGGGTGAATTTTGATTTTCTTCCTTTATATTTTCCTTCTTTTTTAGCCTTTTCTATTCCTATTCTCTGTCGTTCTTTTGCTAATTGGGAAAAGAAGTGTATGAATGACTTCATCATATCATATGCTAGCTTGGACATGAGATCATTTTTCTTGCCTAGGATGATGCCTTCTCGTACAAAATTAATCTGTACGCCCTTTTTCAAAAGAAATTCAACGATCTCATCAAGATCATATCCGTTTCTACCTAGGCGATCCATACATTCTACAAAAACAATATCGTCCTCGCGTACGTATTCCTGCAAGCTTTTGAGTTGATATCTATTGTTGGTCGAATATCCTGTTTCGATATCAGTGAAAATCTTGTCTAATTCAAGGCCATTAAGCTGGCTTTCTGGATTTTGCTCGTAGGTGCTTACTCTTTTGTATCCTATGCGTTTACCTGTCATTTTCCTCTATTTTATTTTCAATAACCGCAGTTATTACATATAAATTTTTAATTTCTTTTTTAACTTCCAAAAACATTTCATATAAATGATCTGTTCTGTTGCTTTGTCTTTCAATTTCGACCTTCCCATCAAGTAAATAAAAACTACCTAAAAGAATGGTTAGTAATACAACGAAATGAGATATCCAATTTTTTGATTCGTTCATTTTCCTGACATTATTTTATTTTTGATGATTCGCCTGTAAGTTCATCACCTCTTATTCCCATTCCTTCCAATTCCATTTCCAAATATTTTATTCTTTTTTTTAATTCTTGAAGTTCTTTTTTTCTTTCTAGAATAAGTTTTTGTTTATGATCAACCATTGTACTCCAATAAAAATATTCTTTATCATTTGGGAATGCCATTGAAAATCCTTTTTGTGACTATGAGCATAGGACCTTTAGCAACTTTTTGTCAATAAAGGAAAATGGAAGCTTTAATCAAACAAGTTTAAAAAAAGGGTATTTAAGTAAAGGGGGAGTACTGTATTGTGACAAACAGTAGAATGTTTTTTAATATAGATAATCATTTGTCTTATTCTATTCTCCCCTAATTTCTGCTAAAGTAGAACGATAGGCTATTAATTTAACTTGTATGGCATTTTGAATAGAATTTACAGACGGCACATCTTCTCGATCCCATTCAGCATTAAGAAGAGAGCATATACCCTTCAGCTGAGCCTCTATTGTTTTGCAATCTCCAAGGAGAGTTTTAAGCAGATTGATTTTGTTGATTAATTCGGATTCTGGGTTTGACATAATATTTCCTTGTAAAAAATTTGCTTTTTTAACATTTATATATTTTTCTTTAGTTGATTTTTAACCAGTTCATTGTGACACTTTTTCCTAAAATAGCAATGGATGCAATATGGATACAATTCAATTAGAGTTCAACATAGAAAATAAGAGTCCGGAAGAGCTAAGACTTTTCCTGATGGAGAAGCAAATCCAGGAGATGAATGATAGCATGGGCAAGGTTAGGCGTAAGCTTTTTTCTGAAATGGGAGAGATGAAAAAATTATTTTATGAACTTCAGAAAGAAACTTATGAGTTAAAAATGATGCTGAAGGAGATAAAAAATGAAAAAATCGAATGGACTTATGGACAAAACGATTGTCTCTTTGATGTGCAAGAATATCGAAAAGCAATGTGTTGACATCAACAAAATGGTTTACGAGAATTCTGAAGCGGCTATTAATTACATTCATGAGCAATATCTAAAGGCTCAGAAAGAGATGAAGAAGAAATCTCGATCCTGATGCCATGGGTTGCTTTTTTTTCTTGAGCATACTGCCATTTAATTCTGTTGTCTGAGTCTGCCCTACCCTTAATTTCTATAAATTTTCCTTTACGTGACACACAAACTTTTTTGGTTTGTGGCAATAAGCACTCACTTATTTCATCGCGAATCCATTTAAATGCCATGGTTAGATTGTCATCATCCAAGGATCTTGGGCTAATTCTTATCATTTTTACTATGCAAGGGAGTGGTATCTTTTGAGTCTCGTTGTTAAAAAGTGAACGAATGAAGAATTGCTGCTGTTTGTGTCTTTTACTTTTTACTCTCCAATGTTCTGAGCAGTTTGCTTCACTCACTGTCTTCAGTGGGAGTTCCCACACGATCTTTTCCATTATTTAGCATGATATACCGCAATAAAATATTTGAAAACTTCTTTTGTGGTGTTGGATTTCTTTTTGTAACGCCCCTTCTTGATCACAAACTTAGCCAAGCCACCCGAAGTCTTTGGAGTTAATTTTTTTGTCTTGTAGAGCATCCTATTGAGTTTTTGGGGCTATTCCGTATGGATTCGTGTAGGACGCGTAAAATGATGATCTGGTAACAATATTTTTAAATTAAAAAATAATGGTTATAATATTATTATATCATATATAATTTTATACAAGATTTGATGTTTGATGGTGTGTTAACGTATGTTGCGTCTTTATGGCGCAGCATACTTAACTTTAACGCGGGACATCATCCTGTGTTTAAGTATTATTTTACATTCCTAGCGTGCGTTTATCCACATCAGTTAATTCAATCAATGTATTTCTGCTGTCTTTCAATCGAGAAAGCAATCTTGCAGGGAAAATTTTTCCTAATTCTTCTAAAAAATGATTTGATGTTATGATGGTGGGCTTTTTATTTTCATAGCGTTCGTCTATGAAAGCGAAAACCTGTTCTTTTTGCCATTCGGTGACGTCTTCGGGTCTTCCAGATGCTAAATCATTATAAAACACGAATTCCGTATCGCAAATTCTTTTTACCAGATTAAGAGGATCCCAATCTTTTTTCATTTCATCCTTAAGAGCTGAAAAATAATCTCTTTCATTGTAAAACCTAAACATTTTCTTTTGTTCATATAGGTAATTAATATATGCATAGCAAAAATAAGTTTTTCCTATTCCTGGATTTCCAAAGAACATCAGGAATCCGATTGGATTTTTGACATAATTATTTATTTTCTCTAAAACCCAATCAGCGGAATCGAATTTTGCTAGATGCGCATTTTTAAATCTTTGAACATGATTTATATATGTAAAATTATTTATCTCTGCCATGTGGAAATATTCCTATTCTTCTTGGAGATTTATCATAGTCTTCAGGTTTAGGGGGTTCATATTTATCGATTCTATTGAGTTTATCAGTTTTTTTCGTTATTGAGGAATTTTTTTCCTTAACGATCGTATTGCATATAGTCTCAAGATATTTTAAAGCATTTGAGACTGGTGTTCTTGTGGAATTGAATCTATCGATTGCCTCTTGGATGATTTTGGTTTCAAAGGGAAATTTTAGAAAATGTTTGAAAATTTCTTGTGAAGAGATGGTTTTTTTTTCACCCCTAGGAGTAGTGAAATGTATTGAATCTTTTCGTGTTCCATCCCTCCCCAAATCATCATCATCATCAATAATAGGCTTTGGAGAATGAGGATTTTTTAAAGAAGAAGAAGAGGATGATGATGATTTCTTTTGTATGTTTTCTTTTGTAATAGTTTCTTTTGTGGGTGTCTTTGGGACACTGGGGGGTGGTGTTACAGGGGCACTGGGGGGGGTGTTTTTTGGACACTGGGATAAAGTATTTTAAATTATTTCCATTTCATCTTCATT
>Ga0134121_10001120_pt1 | contig 26026 bp, 24 predicted proteins | sample KB301_FD_96463 | JGI IMG/M metagenome (GOLD analysis project Ga0134121, IMG submission 96463) | Terrestrial soil microbial communities without Nitrogen fertilizer from Kellogg Biological Station, Michigan, USA - KB3-0-1 | ecosystem: Environmental > Terrestrial > Soil > Unclassified ... | reverse complement strand
TTCCGGTAAAACTGCCCCTCCACCGCCGACACGTTCACAATGTGCTTGTCGTGCTCGGGCGTGCGGGTCATGAGCGGCTTGAGTCGCGCGTTTAGCACGAACGGCGCGATGGCGTTCACGAGCTGCACCTCCAGAAGCTCCACCGTCGGCACTTCGGCGAGCATCAGCCGCCAGGAGTTGCGCTCGCGGAGGTCCACCTGCTGCAGGTCCTGGTCGAGCCGCCCCTCCGGAAAGAGATCCTTTTGCGCGGCAACCTCTTCCGGCAGCAGTCGCACCTGCGACAGCGCCGCCGCGTGCGTGAGGCCCGCGACGTCCATGAGCGGTTCGGGCGCGTGCGTCTCGGTGCCTTCTGGGAGGAGATGGTAGCCGCGAAGTCCTTCGTAAGAGCCGAGCAGCTTCCGCGCAGGCTCGGAGAGCGTGCCGAGCGCCGCGCGCTCACCGTCCATCATGTGCTTGTAGAAGTCCGGCGGCCGGCGCACGGTCTGGCAGGCGTTGTTCACGATGAAATCCAGCCTGTCGTGCGTGGACATCAGCACCTTGCAGAACGCTTCCACGCTCGGCGTGTGCCGAAGATCGAGACCGAAGACCTGCAGGCGGTGTCCCCACTGCTCGAAATCGGGCTCGCGCGCGTACCGGGCGGCGGCGTCGCGGGGAAACCGCGTCGTAACGATCAGCGTTGCACCGCAGCGAAGCAGCTTGAGACCCGCCTGATAACCGATCTTCACCCGGCCGCCCGTGAGCAGCGCGACGCGCCCCTTGAGGTCCGCGAGCTCCGTGCGTTTCCGGTAATTCAGCGTCGCGCAGTCGGGACAGAGTTGGTCGTAAAAGTGGTGGACCGCCGTGTAGCGTGTCTTGCACGTGTAGCACACCTGCGGCTCCAGCACTTCACGAAACTCGGGATCGTCGACGTCGCGCTGCTCGAACTCCGCGGGTGGAAAGATGTTGGGCGCGGCGAACACCGCTTTGCGGCGGAGTTTCCGGATCGCGCTCTCCGCGAGCACGCTTTCCTCGATCGCGACCTTCTCGACACGACGCTGCTTCTTGCTGGCCTTCACCACGCGTCGCCGCGCGATGGCATCGGGACGCGACACGCGGCCGGCTGCTTCGGACAGCCGCGCTCGCTCTTCGGGTGACACACCGACCAGCAGCTCGCGATTGGCGACGATTTCCTCGAGGAGCTCGGACGCAGCTTTGAGTCGCTCGCGGAATGAAGCACCTTGGGGGTGCTTGTAACCGTTGGAAGTATTCTCGGACATGTGTTCGGATACTCAGGACGGACGAAAACCCTGCGCGACGAGCGACGCCATCGGGGCGAAAAGCGGCGCCGGCAGCGCTGACCACTCGAACCAATCCCACCGGGCGCACTTTGCGGGCTCGCAGACGCGCGGCTCACCCGACGCGTTGCGCGCGATGAGAAACACCGTGAGATAATGCCGGCGGTCGGCGTCGAACACGTCGTTGGTCCACGGCCCGCGCACGAGGTCGCTCACCGCCAACCCCGTTTCTTCCAGCACTTCGCGCGCGGCACACGTCTCCACGGTCTCTCCGTACTCGAGATGCCCGCCAGGGGGCGCCCACGTCGCGGCGCCGTGCGATCCTTTTCGTTCGCCAAGCAGCACGCGTCCGTTCCGCAGAACGAGCACGCCGACGCCAACGCGCGGCCGGTCACCTTCGCCCATTCGAGACCTACTTGACGGTGACGACCGCGGTACCGCTGCGCTTCGCGACGGTGGCGTAGATGAACACGCGCTCGTTGGCGGTGGTTTTCCGCTTCCCGAAAATCCAGCCTTTGTCGTTCACCGTGACCGCGACCGTGTCGGAGCTTTCCCAGTGCACGGTGCGCTTCACCGTTTCGCCGGTGGGGTTGAACGCGAGCGCAGCGAGCTGCAGCGAATCGCCGACGGAGATCGTCGCCGTGATCGGATTCACACCCACGCGCACGATGTTGGTGTCGCTGTTCTCGAGCTGCTGATTGCGCGTGACCGAGTCGACACGCGCGCGCGCCGCACTGTCGCTGCGTCCCATGGGCGCCGCACCGGTCGCTGCGCTGCTTCCCCCGCCCTTGATCGCGATGATGCCGATGATCGCGACGAGCACCGCGGCGCCGGCAATGATGAACGGTTTTCGGCTTCGGGCACGCGTACCCGCTGAAACGGCGGTTTGCGACGCTTCTGGTGTCTGGTACGCGGCCTCGGCGGCCACGACGGTCGACTCCATCACCTGCGTCGACTGATCCTGCACGCGCGGCGCGGCGGCGATCGGCTGCGTGCCCTTCCCGTCAGGGCCGACGATCCGCGGCGTCGGGCTGTTCGGCGTCTGGGGAAGCGCGCGCCCGGCCTCTTCGGGAAGCTCGTGAACGAGCAGCGCCATTTCCTTCCGCATCTGCGCATCGCTGGCGCCCAGTCCTTCGATGAGCGCTTCGGCCGCATCGGCGAGGTGCGGCCACCGGTCCGCAGGGGACTTCGCGAGCATGCGCATCACGACCGCGGAGACGTCCTTCGGAATCTCCGGAACGATTTCGTGGATGGGTGTCGGCGCCTTCTCCACGTGGCCGAGCTGGATCTGCAGCATCGACCCCGTGAACGGCACGTTTCCCGTGAGCACCTCGTACGCCATGATGCCGAGCGAATACTGATCGCTCGACGCCGTGACCTCTTCGCCGACGCACTGCTCCGGACTCATGTACGCGGGCGTTCCGACGACCGCTCCGGTCATCGTGAGGTGCGGCGACTCTTTCGCCTTGGCGATGCCGAAGTCCATGACGATGCAGTCGCCACGCCGCTCGACCATCACGTTCGCGGGCTTCATGTCGCGATGGACAACGCCTTCGCCATGCGCATAGTGCAGGGCGTCCGCGATCTTCGCGATCGCCCAGCGCGCGACCTTGACCGGCATCGGCCCGCTCCGGTGACGGAGGAGGCGGTCCAGCGACGTCCCGTCGATCAGCTTGAGATCGAAGAAGATGATGTTGCTGCGCTCTTTGACCGCGTGCACGGTGACCACGTTTGGATGGTCGAGCCGTGCCGCCATGCGGGCTTCGAGGCGGAAGCGTTCCCGCATGCCGGCGTCGCCCAGAAGGCCGGGATGCATCACCTTGAGCGCGACTTTCCGGTTGAGCGTGAGGTCGTACGCCACGAACACGCTCGCCATGCCGCCGCGCCCGAGCAGGCCGCGCACTTCGTATTCGCCGACCGTGCTCGAGCGGATCTTCTCGAGCATCAGGTCCTCGTCGTCGCGGAGGTGCACACCCACCTGCGTGCCGTCCAGGACCGGCGTCGGCTGGCCTCCCATGGTTGGAGGAGCCGGGGTCACTCGCGCACCGCACCGGGCGCAGAACGTGTCGTTCGCGCCGTACGGGGTTCCGCACTGTGGGCAGCTCAACGCGGCTTCAGGCATTCAGGGACAGCAAACTTCCGGCGGCAATGTCGGGGGGATACTGAAAATGTCCCCCCGGCCGCCCACAGGGTAGCACCAGCGGCCGGTTTTCGCTCTTTAATTCGCGAGGCGTGCGAGCAGACTGACCGTCGCCACGTGACACTGGTCACCCGTCACGACGACACCCGAACGCTGCCAGGGCGCATAGCCGTCGGCGCGAACTGTGACGGTGTACGTGCCTCGGTGCTCATACGCCAGAGAGACCGGCCCATTGAAGGGCGCGGCCGGGTAGGTGGCTTGCGTGACGGAGTCGGCGTACGCGCCGTCGCGCGCGACGATGCTCACGTTGCTGAAGCCGGTGCTTCGCCCCGTCACGGAGTCTGCGAGGCCGATCGACAGGGCGGGCCTCGCTTCCTCAGTGCACACAGTTCCGCTCTGCGTGACGACGAATGTCGCGCGGTAACTCCCCGCGGGAATGGGCGCGAAGCCGGAGCGCGCGGGCAGGAGCGCGGTGAGCCGGACCCGGTACCCGCCGGTCACGATCTCGTTGGGCCCCTGAGCGGTGTTGAAGTACAGCGTCGAGGTTTGCCCGCCCGAAGATGCCGCAACCTGGATCTGCCCGTTGCCGGCCCACACACATTCGACCGTTGCCGGACACCTGGAGTCCTCCGTGACCACCACAAACTTGAGCGAGAGATCGGTACCGCTGATGTGGGCCGTCTCGCCGACGCCGATCGTGAAATCGTGGTCGAGCGGCGCCGTGGGACCATCGGAACACGCAACGGTCACTGCGGAGGCAACGATCAGAAACGGAATTCGCACGGTTCGCGTTGGTGGCTCGGCCGACGTCGCTGCAACTTAGTACCCTCACGCACTGCTCACGTCACTCGTGCAATACACCGAACGTCTCCCGCCGCCGCCGCTCGACCAGATCGTACACTGCTTCTGGTTCCTGCGCGGGAATGCACGGGACGCGCGCGCGGAGCCGGTGGTCTGTGACGGACGGATCGACATCATCCTGCACTTCGCAGATCCGTTTGCCCGGGTACACGGCGACGGTTCTGTCAGCCCGCAGGCCGACGCCCTCGTCGCCGGGCAGCTCACGGCACCCCTCCACATCGTTCCGCTGGGCGAGATCGACGTGGTGGGGATTCGCCTGCGCACCGCTGCGGCGAGCGCATTGCTTCGCGCGCCACTCGCCGAGCTTACGGACGACGTCGCGCCCCTCTCCGCAGTTGACGCCCGGCTCACCGTGCGCCTGCGGGAGGCTCTCTCGTACGCGCAGACGGCCGACGCGCGCGCCGCAGCGCTCGCGCCCGCGCTCGCGTCCGTGGTTCGCGGCGTGGATCCGGTCGCCCGCGCGGCGGTGTGCGCCGCGGGGCGCCGCGCGCCTTCGGTCCGCGAGTTTTCCAGAGAGGCGCGCATGAGCGTACGCTCGGTCGAACGCCGTGTCCTCGCCGCGACCGGGCTCGCCCCGGTCGCGCTCAGGAAGGCACTCCGGTTTCGCCGTGCCTTCCGCATGCTGGAGCAGACGCCGTGCGGCACATGGAGCCGCGTGGCGCAGGATGCGGGCTACTTCGACCAGGCGCACATGATCCGCGAATTCCGCGCGTTCGCCGGTGACGCACCGTCCCGGTTCTTCCAGCGCGATCCGGCGCTCGCGCGCGCGTTCCTCGGCGCGAACGCGTAGTGTCGTATTCGTACAATTCCGCACGCACGCGCACGCGCACCATTCGTCGTCCTCAACCACGGTCCCCATTGCTCATGCGCCGCACGCTTCCCGTTCTTGGACTGGCCGTCTTCATGCAGGGCGCTCCACTCGAGAAGGCGCGCTGGCTCGCGGGATGCTGGGAGCAGCGGGCCGCCGGACGCTCCACGCTCGAAATGTGGATGCCGCCGGCGGCCGATCTCATGGTCGGCGGTAGCCGAACCTCGAATGGCACGCGCGCGATCGAGTTCGAGCACCTCCGCATTCGCGCCGAGAACGGGAAACTCATCTATGTGGCGCTGCCGTCGGGGCAGCACGAGACCGAGTTCCCCGCCATCGAAGTCTCGGACACGGCGCTCGTCTTTGAAAACCTCGCGCACGACTTTCCGCAGCGAATCAGCTACCGGAAGCGCGGCACGGATTCGCTCGTCGCCCGCATCGAGGGAACCGGCCCGAACGGAAAGCGCGGCGTTGATTTTCCGATGCGCAGAGTGAGCTGCACAACACCGGGCTAGAACTGAGCCTTTTCCAGAGCCGCCAGTTCCGCCCTGAGCGCGAGATAGGATGAGTGCCGGGCCGCAGTGACTTCCCCGCGCGAGATTGCTTCACGCACGGCGCACCCCGGCTCGGCGTCGTGCGCGCAGTCGCCAAACCGGCAGTGATCGAGGAACGGCCGGAATTCCGGGAAACAGGACGCGACCTGCGCCGACGCGATTCCCCATAGCCCGACTTCGCGCAGCCCCGGCGTGTCAGCGACAAATCCGCCGCCGGGAAGGGGAAGGAGCCTCGCGCCGACCGTCGTGTGCCTTCCTTTGTTCACCGATTCGCTGATCTCGCCGACGCGGAGGTCCGCTCCCGGAAACACCGTGTTGAGCAGGGACGTTTTTCCGACCCCGCTCGGGCCCGCCAGCGCCGACGTGCGGTCGTGGAGCGCCTCGCGCAGCCCGTCGAGCCCGCGCGTCGCCTTCACGCTCGTGAAGTGCACCGGATAGCCCGCGCGCTCGTACGGATCGGTGAACGCGCGCGCGGTGGCGTCGTCAACCAGCTCACTCTTGTTCATGATCAGTCGCGCCGCAATCCCGTTTGCCTCGGCGATCACGAGAAACCGGTCGATCATCCGGGCGTGTGGCTCCGGCTTCACGAACGCGAACACGACAATCACCTGGTCGACGTTCGCGATCACGACGCGTTCCATGGGCCGGTCGCCGGGGGCACGCCGCGCGAGGCGCGAGCGGCGCTCGTGCACCGACGTGATCGTCCATGCCGACGTTGCTGCGTCGCATTCGATGTCGACGTCGTCGCCGACGGCGAGCTTGACGCCGCCTTCCTGTTTCAGTCTGCCGCGCATCGCCGCATCGCGGACCACGCCGCTGGCCTCGAGCACGCGCCACACTCCGCCCCTGCCTTCGAGCACGACGCCGCGCATGTGTTCGGTCATTCGGTGTCTCCGGCCTCGTCGCGCATCGCGTCGTACCAGCGGCGCCCACCGTCTCCCTTCCGCTCGCGCACGAGCGCGTCCAAATGGTCCTTCACGTCGTGCAGAGACATGCGGCCAAGCTCCGCGCGCGCGGCCGCGGCTGTATCGGCGAACACGAGATAGTCCGTCTCGACATGTGTGTCGACGCCCGCCGGTCCAACACGGCGCCACTGCAGGAACATCAGGTACGCACCAAACGGTCGTTCGGCATTCCGCGTTTCGTCCACCATGATCTCCACGCTGTACGGCAGCCCATCCGGTCCGTCGAACGCGGCCGGCCGTGCGTGCACCGCCATGTAGCCGCCCAGCGTGGACTCGTCACCGGCACTCCGGTCAGGGGGAAGATGACGGCCGGGCACGTCGATCACAGCAGCACAGCGAATACGCGAGTCACGACTTTCGGCTGAATGTTTCGCGCACGACGTTGCCCATGATGAAGGCGACGTTCGCGGGCCGCTCAGCCAGACGGCGCATCAGATATGGATACCACTGCGTGCCGAACGGCACGTAGACGCGCATTCGCCATCCGTCGCGCACGAGCTGTTCCTGCAGATCGCGGCGCACGCCGTACAGCATCTGAAATTCGAAACGGTCCGCGGAGATGTTCTTCTCCTTCGCAAACCGGATCGTTTCCTGGATGATGCGCTCGTCGTGTGTGGCGATGCCCGGGTAGTTGCCGCGTTCGAGCAGGGCCTGCATGCACGTGATGTAGTTCGCGTCCACGTCCTTCTTGTCCGGGAACGCGACGGTCGCGGGCTCGAGATACGCGCCCTTGCAGAGCCGGACGCGCGCCCGCTGGGCGATCGCGCGGTCGACGTCGGCCGACGTGCGCCGCAGCATCGATTGCAGCACGATGCCGACGTTCGCGGAATACGGCGGGTACAGCCGGTTGCCGAACAGATCCAGCGTGCGCTGCGTGTACGCGCTCGACTCCATGTCGAGCCGCACGAACGAGCTCATTTTTTTGGCCTTGACCAGCACCTTGCCCACGATGTCGACGCAGAGGTCTTCGTTGAGGTCCATTCCCATCTGCGTGAGCTTGAGCGAGACGTTGGCGTCAACGCCGCTCTTCTCGATGCGGTTCAGCAGGTCGAGATACGCATCGCCCGCCGCGCGTGCTTCGGCTTCGTTCGTGACCGACTCGCCAAGCAGGTCGAGCGAGGCGGTGATGCCTTTGGCGTTGAGCGCGCGCACCGCCGCAATCGCCTCATCCGCGGTTTCGCCCGCCACGAAGCGGCGGGCGAAAGCGCGGGCGAGACGATTGCGGCGAACGAATTTGAAAATGCTGGGTTGGCGCGAGAGATAGAGAAATGTCGATCGGAGCATCAGGTCGGTTACGGGACGATCCACGCCGGCGCCGTCACCGCTGCGCGGATGCGCGCAACCGGGTGTTCACGACCGACTGACAACAGAGCGTCAAAGTGGTGCCAGAAACTCAAGCCGTCATCCGACTCGGGCTCGAGGAGGTACACGGCGAGCACGCCAAGCGGCTGGGACGTGCGCACGACATACGCGCCCGCGGGCGCGTCCACGGTAGCCTTGCTCCAGTGACCGGCGACGCGCGTCGTCGGACTCCCGGAGAAGCTGCCCTTCGAAATGGTATCGACGGTGAACGATTCGCCATCGCCGGTCCACCCGGCGCGCAACCGCTCGACAACGACGCCGTGCAGGCGGAGCAACGCGACCGCCGAGTCCGCGCCGATCGCCGGAATCAGATACGCCATCGGCGCCTGAATCGTGAGCGTTGGATCAAAGCGGTCGTACACCGACATCACCGGACTCTTGAAGCGTCCGGTGCGCTTGTTGTTCGCGCTGATGCCGGGCTCCAGACGCGCGGTATCGCCCTGCGCGCGCTGCAGAATCACCTCGAACGACACCGGCAGCTGCAGCGGCTTCTGCGTCATCTGGGACCGAATCGGCACGTCCTTCTGCATACCCTGCGCGAGATTTCTGTCGCTGCGCTCGGCGAGGCCGAGAATCGACGCGCGTTTTTCCGCGGCGATCGAGAGAATCTCCTGCACGAACGCATACGTCGACTTCACGCGGCGCTCGAACGGATCGTGCGAATACGCCTCGCTGAGGATCGAAACGCGGCCGCGGAGGCCGTAGTAGTTCGTGCCATAGCGGGGCAAATGCTCGTACGTGCACCACCGGGTGGGCATCGTGTCCGGCGCGGCTCCACGCCCGCGGCCGCCGCCGCCACCTGCGCCGCCGCGCGCCGCGCCCGCCGCGCTCGAGTCACCACCGCGTCCCGCTCCCCGTCCCGCTCCTCCGGCCGCGCCTGCCCCACCGGCGCCGCGCCCGCGACCACCGGCCGTCGGATCACCGCCGCGACCGGGATTCGCACAACCCTCTCCGAAATTCCCGTAATCGAAGATCGGGAAATTGTACTTCGCCTGCATGCGCCGCCGGATGACCGGGAGCAGCGAATCGCGCGCGAACGCGCCGCCAAACGTGGTCGACGCGAGGCCCGCGGCGGGATTCAGCGACGGTGAATACGTCAGTGCGTATCCATGCATCGACCCGTCGGTCGTGTGCAGATCGACGAAGACGTCGGGATCCCACGCGTTGAACATGGCAAGCGAAGCGCGCGTTTCCGGGGCTTCGGCCTTGATGTAATCACGGTTGAGATCGAAGCCCTTCGCATTGGGACGCTGCCCGACCATTTCGGGTCCGTTCTGGGCGCCGCGGTTGCGCGCCTGCGGAGCGAATCGCTCGTTGCCGTCGGCATTGTAGATCGGGACCGCCACGAGCACGATCGAATCGAGGACCGACGGTCCGGCTTTCATGACGAGATCTCGGACAACCGCCTGCAACGCCTCTTTCCCCTCGACTTCGCCGGCGTGGATGTTGCCCTGCACATACACGATCGGGCGACGCAGGCGCTTGGCCTCGGCCGGCGTCGTTACCAGCGGACGCGACGCGACAATGAACGGCAAATCGCGCCCTTCCGTCGTGCGCCCGATCGAGCCGACCCAGACCCGGCCCGCGGCCTTCGCCTGCAGGGAATCGACGAAATCGACCACGTCCTGGTACGTCGACGTCTCCTTGTAGTTCGAGCGCTCGGCGCGCGTCTGCGGCCACCCGGCAGCTGTTGCCGCCGCTGGCACGGCGGGTTTGGGCGTGCCCTGCGCGCTCACCAGCGCCGGCGCGAGCAGCGCCGCAAGCGCGAACGCACCGACTGCGAATTGCCGATTCACGTGTAACTCCGCAATTGAGGTCATTCCACGGGTTTCCCCGTCGCCGGATAGAACCGGCCGCCGCTGCGCGCCATGTCAACAAGGAGCGGCGCCGGAGTGTAGCGCCCTGCATGCTCGCGGTCGAGTCGTTCGAGCATCTCCACGACACGCGAAGCACCGAGCGCATCGATGTACCGGAACGGACCCCCGCGAAATGGAGGAAAGCCGATGCCGAACACCGCGCCGACGTCTCCGTCGCGCGGCGCGCCAAGCACGCCCCCCTCCAGGCACCGCACGGCTTCATTCACCATCGCCAATACGCACCGGCCCTGGATTTCGTCGGTGTGCATTTCCACATGTTGTCGTTTCATCGGCAGGAGCTCGTAGACCGACGGGTCAACGGCCCCCTTCTTTCCCGCGGCGTCGTAGGAATAGAAGCCGCTCTTGCCTTTCCGCCCGAGACGGCCGGCCTCGACGACGCTCACGAGGGATCGCGCCGGCGAGAGCCGGTCACCGAGCGTGTCGTGCATGATCTTTCCCGACTTGCTGGCGATATCGAGCCCCACTTCGTCGATCAGTGTGATCGGCCCGACCGGGAAGCCAAAGTCGACGAGCGCGCGATCGAGGACGTCGATCGCGACGCCTTCATCGAGCAGCCGGCCGGCTTCGTTCACGTACGGCGCCAGAATGCGGTTCACGTAGAAGCCGGGACTGTCGTGCACCACGATCGCGGTCTTTCCGAGCCTCCGCCCGAGCGCCAGCGCGGTCGCGACCGTTTCTTCGGATGTCGCCGGTGTCACGATCACCTCGAGCAGCGGCATCTTCGGTACGGGCGAGAAGAAATGCATGCCGATCACGCGATCGGGTCGCGCCGACGCCTCGGCAATGTGCGCGACCGGAATCGTCGACGTGTTCGTGGCGAACACCGCGTGCGGCGGAAGCTGCTTTTCCACCTCACGGAGCACCGTGTGCTTGACTGTGAGATCCTCGAATACGGCTTCGATCACGAGGTCGACGTTACGGAATCCGTCGTACGTGACCGTGCCCGACACCAGTGACATCTGGTCCGTGAACTGCTGTTTCGTAATGCGCTTGCGCGTCAGTGCATCCTTGAGCACGTCACGAACTGACGCGAGTCCCTTGAGCACCGCTTCGTGCTTGTTGTCCTTGAATCGGACCGGAATTCCCTGCTGCGCCGCGATCGCCGCGATTCCCGCGCCCATGAAGCCGGTGCCGAGCACGCCGATGCGTTCGACGGGCATCGGCGCCACGGCCGGGCCACTCTTCTTGAGTGACGTCGTTGCGAAGAAGAGGAACACGAGCTCCTTCGACGCCGGCGACATCGCCATTTCGCCGAAGAGGCGCGCTTCGGTTTCGAAACCCGCTCCCCGGTTTCCGTAACTCGCCTCGACGGCGTCGATGGCTGCCGGAATCGCCGGATAGTTCGCCCGCGATCTGGCCAGCGCCGCCGCGCGTGCTCTCCGGAACACGACCGCCCGGCCGAGCGGATTCGCCTCGAGCAGCAACTCCATCGTCGAGCGGTGGCGCGAGGGGTGCTGCACGGACCGCGCGCCGCTCGTGAACTCCCGCGCGCGCTGCATGGCGATCTCGCGCAGAATCGCCGGGTGAACCATTTCATCCACGAGCCCCGACCTGAGGGCGTTCTTCGCGCGCACGTTGCGCGCGGTCAGAATCATGTCGAGCGCTGTGGTGAGTCCGACCACGCGCGGGAGGCGCTGCGTTCCGCCGATGCCGGGGATAAGCCCGAGCTGCGTCTCGGGAAGTGCGAGGACCGTCTTCGGATGGTCGGTCGCAATGCGGTGCGCGCACGCCAGCGCGAGCTCGAGGCCGCCACCCAGGCACGCGCCGTGAATCGCGGCCACGACCGGCACCCGCCCCCGCTCGACCCGATCCACCAGGGCCTGCGCGCTGCGCGACATCCCGGCCGCGCCATCGGCAGTGCGGAACGCAAGAAATTCCTCGATGTCGGCGCCGGCGATCCACACGTCGGCCTTGCCGCTCACGAGCACCGCGGCGCCGATGCTCTCGTCGCGGTCGAAGCGGTCGAGCATTTCCGTGAACTCCGTGATCACATCGCGCGTGAACTTGTTCACGGGCTCGCCGGGGAGATCGAACGTGACCAGCGCGACCCCGTCGGCGATCTCGATTCGCAGCGCGTCGCTCATGTGCGCTCCACCACCATTGCGAAGCCGAGTCCGCCGGCGGCGCAGACGGTCATGAGTCCGAACTGGCCGCCGCGCCGCCTGAGCTCGTTCACGAGCGTCGTCGTGATGCGGGCGCCGGTCGCGCCGAACGGATGCCCGATGGCGATCGAGCCACCCATGACATTGAGCTTCGAGCGGTCCACCGCGCCGATCGGATGCGACACCCCCGCTCGCTCCGCCCATGCCTGCGATTCGAATCCCCGGAGATTCGACAGCACCTGCGCCGCGAATGCCTCGTGCATTTCGACGAGATCGATGTCACCGAGCGAGAGGCCCGCGCGCTGGAGCGCGACGGGCGCCGCGAGCACCGGCGCCTGCAGCAACTGCTCACCCGGATCCAGCGCGGCGTATGCGTACGAGCGAATGTATGCGAGCGGTTCGTAGCCGAGCGCGCGTGCTTTTTCTTCGCGCATGAGGAGCACGGCGGCGCCGCCATCGGTCAGCGGCGACGAATTGCCCGCGCTCACCGTGCCATAATTCCGGTCGAACACCGGCTTGAGCGCCGCCAGCTGCTCGAGCGACGTGTCGGTGCGAACCCCGTTGTCGGTGGCCAGGACCTGGTCGTACGCGGGTGCCACGTATACCGGCGCGATCTCCGCCGTGAGCCGCCCGTCCGCCGTGCCCGCGGCCGCGTTCCGGTGCGAAAGCAGTGCAAAGGCGTCCTGCTCACCGCGGGGAATGTGGTTGATCTTCGCCATCTTCTCGGCGGACTGACCCATGGTCTCGCCGGTCGTGGGCTCGGCGATGGCGGGCGTGACGGGAACGAGGTCGCGGGGACGGATCTTGGCGAGCGCGCGGAGCCGAAGCGACAGGCTCTTCGCGCGTGACGCCGCGACGAGCGCGTCGGCGAACGCGCGCGAATGGAGCACCGGCACGGCCGACAGGGATTCGGCGCCTCCCGCGATCGCAACGTCCGCGTGCCCGAGGGCAATCTGGTCGGCCGCGTTGGTGATGGCCTGGTTGGCCGACGCGCACGCCCGGCTCACCGAGAACGCGTCGAGGCCCTTGGGCAGCAGCGGCATCAGCGCGATCTCGCGCGCGATGTTCGGCGCAAGCACGTTCGGCACGACGGTCCCGAACACGAGCAGGTCGATCTCGTTCGCGTCGAGCGCCGTACGCTGGACGAGCTCGCTGACGGCATGCTTGCCGAGATCGATGGCCGACAGCGTCCGGAATGACGACCCCGCGCGCGCAAACGGTGTGCGCACACCGGCGACAATTGCAACGCGCCGCCCTTGTCCGTAGGTGGTCATTGATGGGAAAGTTACGGATCACATGACGCCGTTGCTACCTCGCGCAGACGCGCTGCGCGCAATTTCGGACGCCGAATTCGACGTGGTCGTGATCGGGGGCGGGATCGTCGGCGCCGGTGTCGCGCGCGACGCCGCGCGCCGTGGATTCCGGACGGCGCTCATCGAGCGCGACGATTTCGCCGCCGGGACGTCGTCCCGCTCGTCGCGGTTGGTGCACGGGGGCGTGCGGTATCTGGAGCACGGCTGGTTTCACCTCGTCTTCGAGGCCTCGCGCGAACGCCGCCGCCTCCTCGACGCCGCGCCGCACCTCGTGCGGCCGCTTCGGTTCACCTGGCCCGTCTACGATCACCAGCGCCTGGCACGATGGGAGATCGGCGCCGGGCTTCTCATGTACGACGTGCTCGCGATGTACCGGAACGTCGGCAAGCACAAACGGCTCGCGGCTGACGATGTGCTCGAGCGGGAACCGGCCCTTCTTCGGGAAGAGCTGAAGGGCGGCGCGACGTACTGGGATGCCGCGACGGACGATGCGCGTCTCACCCTCGCGACCGCGCTCGACGCGGAACGAGCGGGGGCAAGGCTCCTGAACCACGCTCGCGTCACGGGCCTCACGCGCACCGGCCGGCGCGTCGATGGCGTTGTGGTGCAGGACGAGCTGGCCGGGATCACGATGACCCTGCGCGCGCGCGTCGTCGTCAATGCGACGGGACCGTGGACGAGCGATGTGCGCACCATGGAGAATCCCGCCGCGCCTGAAGCCGTTCGCGGGACGAAGGGCGTACACGTGCTCATCCCCCGCGAGCGCCTTGGCAACACCGGCGCCCTGACGTTGCTGCATCCCCGGGATCAGCGCGTGGTGTTCGCCTTGCCTGCCGGACGCTACGCGATGCTCGGCACGACGGACACCCGCACTGCCGCCGGTCCCCAGGAGGTGCGCGCCGACGTCGCGGATATGGCGTACCTGCTCGAAGCGGCGAACCACTTCTTCCCGAGAGCGGCGCTTTCGGAAGCCGACGTGGTGAGCGCCTGGGCGGGCATTCGGCCGCTTGTCGCGTCATCAAAGCCGGCGGCGCCGTCAGATCAGTCTCGCGAGCACGAGATCGACATGGGGACGCATGGCGTCATCAACGTCTCGGGAGGCAAGCTCACGACGTATCGGGCGATGGCGGAGGAAATCGTCGACGTTGTAGCCAAGAAACTGCGGCGCAAGAGGCGGAGCGACACCGCCCGCGCGGTGCTTCCCGGCGGCGATCTGGAAAGCGTGCAGGATGAGATCGATGCGGCGTCCGAGGTGTGTGGTGACGCAGCGGTCGCCGCGAATCTCGTTCACGCCCACGGCACGGAGTGGCGCGCAATCTGGGCACTCGGCGATCACGATCCGCGGCTTCGCAAACGCATCGCCCTGTCGAGCGATGCGATTCTCGCGGAGGTTGTTCACGCCGTGCGGTTCGAGCACGCGCTGACGCTTTCCGACGTGCTCATGCGACGCACGCACGTGGCGTTCGAGTCGCGCGACCATGGCGAAAGCACCGCGGTTTCCGTTGCCGCTACGATGGCGCCGCTGCTCGGGTGGTCAGCGAACGACGTCGCGGCCGCGATTGCCGCGTTTCTCGCCGATGCGCGGCGCGTGTTCGCGATCGACGGCCAGCCGCGATAGCGCGCCTACTTCGCCTCGTGGATCGTGGCGAGCTCGACGATCTTGAGGCGTCGCGTTTTCGCCGGGAGCTTGAGCAGGACTTCGTCGCCCAGCGCCTTGCCGTGCAGCGATTTCCCGATCGGTGACGAGATCGTCACGTGTCCCTCCTCGAAATCGTCGGAGTCCCCGATCACGAGGTGGTACGTCTCCTTCACCTGCACCTGCAAATCGAGCACGACCACGCGCGAACCCAGACCGACGCGGTCCGTCGGAATCTTGTCGAGGTCGATGTCGGACAGCTTGCCGATGCGTTCGCCGAGATGGCCGAGCCGGGCCTGCACGAAACGCTGACGCTCGAGCGCCGCCTTGTATTCGCTATTCTCGCGGAGGTCGCCCATTTCCACGGCGCGACGAATCTCCGCCGGGAGCGTGACGTTGAGCTCGTACCGGAGCCGTTCCGCTTCGTCCTGAAGTTTCTTCCTGAGCGCGTCAAACATGCGCTGACCCATTGACTGAGTGAAAAAGGGGCGCCCGGCCAGCGGATTCGCGGCCGGGCGCCATCACCTGACTCGAATCTATATCGCCGTAAAGGCGGGGGGAAAGGGCGGCCGCAGCGCTCCTACGGCGCGCCGTATTTCGCGATCCGCAGCATGCCGTCCGCGAGCCGCTCGATGGCGTAGACGGCGCTCGCGTGAAACGCGGCGCCCACCACGTCGCCCTGGTGCGGCACGACGAGGGAGCGACAGACGCTCGTGGCCGAGAGCGTGCAGAAGAGCCACGTGCGCGGCACGCCGCGGGCGCCGGCGAGGAGAACCCAGGCGGCGTCTGCGCTCTCATCCTGAACGATCATCTCGGACTGGGTTCCTGTCGGGAGCGGTAGCGTGATGCCATGCAGCACTTGTTCGGCGGACGGGCGGGCGGACAGCGTGGCGGGCGCGCGCACGCCGCTCGTGTCCGCGTCCGTGACTCGCACCGTGGCACTCCCGTCGCACGGCACGCGCCATGCGCCGCTCGCCGAGTCAGCGACCCACACGAAGCAATCCGGTCCCGTTACGGCGATCGCATACGGAGCGGTGAACCGCGCAGTGTCGGCCGGCATGCTCCAGATCTCGGCCAGACCGTTCCGCACGGGCGGCGCCGATTGGGCACCGGCAACTGCGCTGTTGATGAGGAGCGCGACCAATGCGGCGCGACGAATGCCCGGCATGCCGAAGAGTACTTCCGCTGCGCGCGGTGCGCATTAAGATGTTCGCCACACGAAAACGCGACGAGTTGAACGCATTCTCTGTCCGGCTCGCGGTTGCTGCTGCGCTCTGCGCGGCGTGCACGTCTGGGCCCGGAACTTCACGGACGCCATCGCCGCCGCTTCGCTGGGGCGGCGATGCTGAAGGCGGCGCCCCTTTCGTCGAGGCCGATCCGGCTGATCCCTCGCGCGTTCGCGGTTTCGACGTCGAGATCGCAGAGCTGATCGCGAAGGGCCTGCACCGCGAGCCGCAGTTCGTGCAGGTGGCGTGGGCATCGATTCAGCAGTCGGTCGAGCGCGGCGATTTCGACATTGGCCTGTCGGGCGTCGAGGAACGGCCCGATCTCGCGGCACAGCACGCACTGACGCTTCCCTACTACGAATTCCAGGAAGTGCTCGCGGTACGTCCCTCCGACACCGCGCGTTTTCGGAAGCTCGGTGATCTCGCCGGTCACCGTGTCGCGACGCTCGGATCGACGATTGCGTACGGACTGCTGCTCGATGAGCAAAAGCGCTCCGGGCTCATTCCGGTTTCATATGACGATGACGTGCATCCCTACTCGGATCTCGTCGCCGGGCGTGTCGACGGCGTGCTGCTCGACAACATCATCGCCGACCGCTCGCTGCGCCGCACGGGCGGGTTCGTCATTCAGCGCGATCCGATCGCGCCGGCGTTTTATGTGGGCGTGATGGCGCGCGCGAACAGCGCGCTGCGCGACTCGGTCAACAGGATTCTGCTGGACGGCATGCGCGATGGTTCCGTCGAGCGCATCATGCGCAAGTGGAACGTGTGGACCGACGCGCAGGCGATGTACGTGAACGGCCTGCTCACCGCCCGGACAACCGACAGCACGGCGGGAACACTTCCCGCGCAGGGCGCGGCGCGCGCGACCGTGGCGTCGTACATCCCGTCGCTGCTCCGTGCGGCGGTGATCACGCTGTTGCTCTCGTGCGTCGCCATGGCGCTCGCGGTGGCGATGGGCCTGCTCATCGCGGCGGGCCGGGTGTACGGGCCGCTCGCGCTCCGCGTGGTGCTGGCCGCGTACGTCGAAGTGATTCGTGGAACGCCCGTTCTTCTCCAGTTGTTCGTGCTGTATTACGGTCTCTCGTCGGTCGTGCGCCTGCCGGCGATGCTCGCGGCCATTCTCGGCCTTGGCCTCAATTACGCGGCGTACGAGTCCGAGATTTACCGCGCTGCGCTCGAGGCCATTCCGCCCGTGCAGCTCGAAGCCGCGCGCACGCTCGGCTTGAGCGAGATGCAGATCCTGCGGCTCGTGCGGGGTCCGCAGGCGCTGCGGCTCGCGCTCGCGCCGATGACCAACGATTTCGTCGCGCTGCTCAAGGATTCGTCACTCGTCTCGGTGATCACCGTGGTCGAGCTCACGAAGCAGACCGCGATTTACGCGACGAACATCGGGAGCTGGGTCGTTCCGGGCATTCTGTGCTCGTTCGTCTACCTTGCGTTCTCGCTTCCGCTGTCGCGGTTTGCGCGGCGGCTCGAACGGCGCTGGAGCATGTCATGAACGCGCCGAACGGTCACGCACTCTCCGTTCGCGGACTCCGCGCCGTTCGCGGAACGGTCGAGGTTCTGCGCGGTGTCGACGTCGATGTCGCACGCGGCGAAACCTGTGCGCTCATGGGACTCTCGGGAGCGGGAAAGACCACGATTCTGCGCAGCGTCGCCGCACTGCAGTCGTTCAGCGCGGGGACCATCGGCGTCGGCGGATTCGAGCTGCACCCCGGACCCGTTCCTCCGGAATCGCGCCTGCGCGAATTCCGGCGCAAACTCGGCCTCGTTTTTCAGAGTCACGCGCTTTTCGAGCACCTCACCGTGCTCGACAACGTGACGCTCGCGCCGATGCACGTCCTGGGCTGGCCGCGAAGTCGTGCCGACGAGGCGGCCATGAAGCTGCTCGGCTCGCTGGGCATCGCCGAACGCGCGCGCGCCTACCCACGGGAGATTTCCGGCGGTCAGGCCCAGCGTGCTGCGATTGCGCGTGCACTCGCCATGGATCCGCTCGTGCTCCTCATGGACGAACCCACCTCGGCGCTCGATCCCGCGCGCCGCGGCGCGCTCGGCGAAACGCTCCGCGCATTGGCCGCGGAAGGCCGCGGACTGCTCATCAGTACGCACGACCTCGATTTCGTTCGCGGATTCGCCGATCGCGTGGTCATTCTTGCGGACGGACTGGTCATGGAAACCGGAACACCGAAGGAGATACTCGACAACCCGCGGCATCCGGCGACGCGGGCCCTCATTTCCAATAGCTAGAACGTTGAGAAAGACACTCGCACTCTTCGCGATCGTTGCATCGAATCTCGGCGCACAGGACAACACGCTCGACCTGCGCGTCGCCGAGCTCGACCGCCATGGCGACGTGGTCTATCAGAACTTCATCTACGCGCGATCACTCGCCGGCGGGCGGTTTGTCGCGCAGGCCAACTATCTGCGCCTGGACGGCGGGGATTACAACGAAGGCGCGGCGGCTCTTGGCGTCCGCTTCGCTCGGCTGGGTGACATCACGTTCTACGCCTTGGCGGGCGTGGGCAAGGCGACCGATGCCACCTACGCCGAGCCCGCGGTACTCGCCTTGGACACAAAGGGAAAGTTCACGGGCTCACTCTACGTGCAGCGTTACGTCGCGATCAATGATGCGGGAACCGATCAGTGGCTCCTCGATACCATCGAAGGGCAGTACGCGCTGCGGGGGCCACTCTATCTCGGCGCCGCGGTGTACGCCTACCGCGCCGACGGAACCGATTGGTTCACGCGCGCGGGCCCCAAGATCGGCGCGACCGACAAGCACGGCGCCACCGAAGTGCGCGTCACGCGCTCGACCCGTTACTCGCCGCAGCTCCAGCTCCGAAGAATCGTCCTGTTCTAACTCCCCCCGTTGCCCTTTGCCCGTAGCCCTTTGCCCTTTGCCCGTTGCCCGTGGCCCGTTGCCCTTTGCCCGTAGCCCTTTGCCCGTAACTACCAGCCCAGGATCATCGCAAACACCAGCGGCGCCACAATCGAAGCGTCGCTTTCGATGATGTACTTTGGCGTGTCGATTCCGAGCTTGCCCCACGTGATCTTCTCGTTCGGCACCGCACCTGAGTACGACCCGTAACTCGTCGTCGAATCGCTGATCTGGCAGAAGTAGCCCCAGAGCGGAACGTTCGTTCGGTGAAGATCCTGGTGCAGCATCGGCACCACGCAGATCGGGAAGTCGCCCGCGATGCCGCCGCCAATCTGAAAGAATCCGACCGGCGTTTTCGGCGCGGTCCTGGTGTACCACTCGGCGAGCTGCATCATGTACTCGATGCCCGTTCGCACCGTGTGCACGTGTTTGATGTCGCCTTCGATGCAGTGCGCCGCGAAGATGTTGCCGAGCGTGGCGTCCTCCCAGCCCGGCACGATGATGGGAAGATCTTTCTGCGCCGCGGCGAGGAGCCACGAGTCCTTCGGATCGATCTGGTAGTACTTCTTCAGCGCGCCGCTCAACAGAATGCGGTACATGAACTCGTGCGGGAAATAGCGTTTTCCCGCCTTGTCGGCCGCGGTCCACTCCTTGAGCACCGCCTTCTCGATGCGGCGAATGGCCTCGCCTTCGGGAATGCAGGTGTCCGTCACGCGGTTCATGTGCTTGTCGAGCAGCTTCTGTTCGTCCTTCGGCGTGAGGTCGCGATAGTGCGGTACGCGCTCGTAGTGATCGTGCGCGACGAGGTTGAACACGTCCTCCTCGAGGTTCGCGCCCGTGCACGTGATTGCGTGCACCTTGTCCTGGCGAATCATTTCCGCGAGTGAGAGCCCCAGCTCGGCCGTGCTCATCGCGCCGGCGAGCGTCACCATCATTTTGCCGCCCGTGTCCAGATGGCGCTGATACGCGTCCGCCGCGTCGACGAGCGCGGCCGCGTTGAAGTGGCGGTAATGGTGCCGGATGAACTTCGTAACCGGCGCGCCGGCCGAGGATTTCTTCTTGGTTGGGCTCATGGATTTCGTATGCGTTGGTAGCGAAAGCTACATCTGTGTGATCCGTGGTTTGGAGTTACGGCGCGACTGCAGCACGGGACGCGCCCGCAGCCGTAACGACAGCCTGCACCGCTTCGCGCGGATCATCCGTCAACACGATCAGATCAAGATCGCTCGGCGAGATTTTTCCCTCGGTGGCAACCTTCGACTGAATCCACCGGACGAGCCCCGCCCAGTACGACGTGCCAAACAGAATGATCGGGAAGTTGTTGATCTTCCCCGTCTGCACGAGCGTGAGCGCCTCGAACAGTTCGTCGAACGTGCCGAAACCGCCGGGGAAGATGATGAACGCGAGAGAATATTTCACGAACATCGTCTTGCGCACGAAGAAGTAGCGAAAATCCACGAGCAAATCGCAGAAGGGATTTGATCCCTGCTCGAACGGAAGCTCGATATTGCAGCCGATCGACCGGCCGCCGCCCAGCTTCGCGCCCTTGTTCGCGGCTTCCATGATCCCGGGCCCGCCGCCCGTGATCACCTGGAATCCCGCCTCCGCGAGAAGCCGGCTCGTTTCGACCGCGGCCATGTACAGGGGATCCGCGGGCGATGTGCGCGCCGAGCCGAAGACCGAGACGCCGCGCGTGACCGCCGCGAGCTTGTCGAATCCATCGATGAACTCCGCGGTAATGCGCAGCACGCGCCATGGATCCGTCCGCGTGAATTCATCCGGCGTGTGCACGGTTTGCAGGAGCTGCGCGTCCGCCGTCTCGCCCGGGTCAGTCGCATCGCGGATGGCGTCGTCGACGCGGCGCCGCATGTGCTGCGTCCGGCCCGCCTGCTCGTTGCCGACCATGTGCCGCTCGATCGTGCCTGCAACGGCGCTCCGTTCCGCTTGCTTGAGCAGCTCCTGATCCATCCGCTTGCCCGTCGCCGTTTTCGGTTTCGCCACATGCGGGCGCCGCGGACGGGATGAGCGGGGGGCAGCTGGCGCGGGAGTGTCGGTCTTGCGTCGTTTTCGTTTCATGGACCGTGCGTTCAAGTGCTGGGTGGGCGAATGGTACCCGGAAGAGACAGGAGCGCCCACACACCCTCTACGACGATCAGGCCAAGTCGTCCGTCGGGAATCGCGACGTACGTCAGCATCGCGGATCCCAGGAAGTTCATGGCGTGAAATGTCCGGTGGCGGCGCCCAAGCCAGTTGAGCTGGAGTGCCAGATACGCACCGAGCACAAGCACGGCGCCGAGGAGGGAGATGAGCTGGATGATCATGAGGTCGGTTCGGCGGCCGCAAGCGCTTCGTCGATGCGTCGCGAAAGATCGTGCTGGCGGGAGCGAAGATCCGCGATGCGCGGATCGCCGCTCCGGACGATCAGCCAGCGGCGAACGGTAATCAATGTCCACTGCGCGTCGCCCACGGCTCGGAGGCCGAGCACGCCGGTCAGGGGCAACGCGACGAACGTTGCCAGCCCGAACCGCCAGTCTGACCACCAGGCGACGAGGAACGCGGCACCCGTATTCCAGACGAGAAAGACCGCCGCACCGATGAGCACGCGCCACGTTGAGACGGTGTCGCGTCCTTCATTCCACTTCGCGGCGAGCACGCCAGTGAGTCGATAGGGCACCCAGAAGAGCACGGTCGCCAGCGCGCCGAACGCGACCACGAGCAGCGTACGAAGCCTGAGACGCCGCGCCGCCCATTTTGCCGCCGTGCTGATGCCGGTGTCGACGTCGAGATCCGCAGGGCGCATGCGCAACGTGCGGAGCACGCGCGCGTGGTCGCCGATGTCCTCGGCGAGATCATGCCAGCGCTCGTCGCCACTGGTCCGCAAACGGGCGAGCACGCCGGCGGCCGTCGCGAACCTCGCAACCCGCGCGCCGGGGGCGTTGTCCGCGTCGCGAGACGCCGACCAGATCGCTTCCGCGGTGCGCACAACGGGCTCGTCTTCCCACCGCGCCAGGTTCAGTGTCACCTGTCGCATGGCGCGATCGATGCGGGCGGTGAGCTCTCGCACCGCCTCCTGGTCGTCGGCGGTCCGCGCAGCGAGATCTTCCCACCCGACCGGCGCGCCGACGGTGACGTGCGCTTCGCTGCGAAAGCGGTCCTTCCGGCGAAAGAAGAGGCCAACCGGAATGATGGGAAACGCGCGACCGACGCTTCCGTACGCGCCGAGCGCGATCCGCGCAGCGCCGGTCTTGAGAGGCGCGAGCGCCGGCTGCGAATGGCTGATTCCCTCGGGAAACAGCGCCACCGCGTGACCACCGGCCAGCGCCTCGTGCACGGCGCGAAACGTCTCGTCGTTTTTGGCCGTGAGCGACGGATCATCCTGTTTCCGGTACACAGGAATCGAGCCACTGCCGCGCACGAGCCACCCAACGAGCGGATTCGTGAACAGCGGCGCCTTCGCGAGAAAACGCACCGGACGCCCGGCCGCCCACGACAGAAACGCGGGGTCGAGCAGCGAATTCGGATGGTTGCCGACGATGAGTACAGGGCCGGCCGCGGGAACGGTCTCGCCGTCGCGCGATGCCCGGTAGTAAATGCGAATCGCGGCCGCGCTGAGCGACGACAGGTGTGGAAGGAGCCACATCGCTCGGAACGATACGCGTTGCGCCCTCCAGTCGCATCGCCGAGATTTCAGTCTGTGCGCTGGCTGACGCTGATGCTGTCGCTCGCCGCTCGCGGCGCGGTGCACCCGCCGACCGGACTGGCGCTGGTGCGAGTGGGATGGCGTTTTCGCCGGCGCCACTGGTGGCGCCGCATTCCGTTCCTGCCGCTCCCTGCAATGGACTACGTGCGGTGGCGAATGCACACTGCGTACGGCGATCATCACGCCATTCCGCCGGCCGAGGATGTGGTGCGCTACGCACGATGGGCGGTGAGGCAGTAGCGGTGACGTCCGAAGAGCGCGCACACCGCGCGAAGGGAGCCGCGCTCGGACTCGGGTTCGACCTCGCCGGCATCGCGACGCTCGGCGCTGCTCGCACCGCCCCGCACCTGCATGACTGGCTGGCGCGCGGATACCACGGCGAGATGCAGTACCTGGAGCGCGGCGCCGCGTTGCGCGAGGATACGACGCTCCCGGAGCCGGGGATGCGAAGCGCGATCGTGGTCGCCGCGGACTACGGCGGGAAGCAGCCCTCCGGAACCATGGCCCGTTACGCACGGTCCGACGATTACCACGACGTGCTCCGCGCGCGGCTGCGCGAGCTTCATGCGACGCTCGAGCGCGACTTCGGCGCGTTTGCCGCGCGCCCCTACGTGGACACGGGGCCGATTCTCGAGCGTGATCTCGCGCAGCGCGCCGGTCTCGGATGGTTCGGGAAGAACACGATGCTGATCAATCCGCAGCGCGGCTCGTTCTTTTTCCTCGCCGCTCTGTTCACGTCCCTCGACCTCGCGCCGGACGCCCCGTTCGCGTCCGACCATTGCGGAACGTGCACGCGCTGTCTCGAAGCGTGTCCGACCGGCGCCTTCGTGGCGCCGCGCGTGATGGACGCCACGAAATGCATCAGCTACCTCACCATTGAACATCGGTCGGCGATTCCGGAAGAGTTGCGGACGGTCATCGGCGACCACGTGTTCGGTTGTGACATCTGTCAGGATGTGTGCCCGTGGAATCAGCGGTTTGCGTCGCCGCCCACGGATGCCGCGCTCGCGCCGCGTGACGAGCGCATCGCACCGGATCCCGCGGACCTCCTCGCGCTCGACGACACGGGATTCCGCAGCACGTTTCGTGGTTCGGCTGTCACACGCACAAAGCGGCGAGGGCTGGCGCGCAACGCGGCGGTGGCGTTGGGCAATCGCGGCGGGGCCGACGCAATCGCTGCGCTCGAACGCGCTGCGGTCGGCGATCCGGATCCGCTCGTGCGTGAACACGCCGCGTGGGGACTGGAGCGCGCGAGGCGCGGCACATAGTGCGACGCGCCGATCTGATTGTCGTTCTCGTGCTCGTGGCGCTCGGCGGGTTCATTGCCGTGCAGGCCGCGCGTACGCCCAGGCCGCACGCTGCGGCAGCTGTCGGGGCGCCGGCTGCAACGGCATCAGCCGGTGCGAGCTCGGCGACGATCGAGGTCGCGGCATCGGGCCTCGCGGCGCCCACGCGCGACCTGACGGCGATTCGCAAGCACATCATCGACAATCAGGGCGGCACGTTCATCGGCGAAATCCTCGCCGCGCGTGACTCGAATGTCGCGCGCTGGCCCGAACGTCGCGATCGTCCGATTTCCGTGTGGATCGACGAACGCTCGCCACTGACCGGCGCCGACCAGTCGCTGGCGTCGAACGTGCGGCGCGCATTCGTGGGCTGGGGTCAGGCGGGCGTTCCGCTGACGTTTACCTTCGTCAGCGATTCGGCGGGCGCGGAAGTGAAGGTCGTGTTTCTCGATCACTTCGACGAGCAGGTGAGCGGCCGGACGCGGTGGATCCGCGATCCCAACTGGTGGATCCTCGGCGGCACGATTCAGATCGCGATCCGGAATCGCTCAGGCTACACGTTCAATGGCGACCAGCAGTACGCCATAGCGCTGCACGAGGTGGGGCATCTGCTGGGACTCGATCACACGTCGGACACGCTGGCGATCATGACCCCACACGTGCGCGCACTCGCGCTGACTTCAATCGATGTCGCGACGATGCGCCTCATTTATGAGGTGCCGCCGGGGACGGTGAAAACGGCAAAATAGAGATGAAAACGGAAGCTCAGAAATGAAACGCAAGTTTGAAACTTGAAGCTTCAGCTTGCGTTTGACATTTCCGTTTGCGTCTTCTCTTCGTTTTTGCAGCTACCGTCCGCTCAGTGTGATCGTTTTCGTCTCGTCCTTGCTGCGGACGACCGTCAGCGTGAGCGACGACGCGCCCGGCACGGACCGGAACATGTTCAGCACGTCGGCCGGCGTCGAAACCTTCTGGCCGTTCACGTGCGTGACCACGTCCCACTCGAGCAGACCGGAGTTGCTCGCGGGTGAGTCGTCCTCCACCCGGTCGATCAGCACGCCTTCACCCGGCGCCAGCTTGATACCGAGTTTCTCGCGCTTGCCGGCCGTCAGCGGCGCGAACACCGCGCCGGAAATGTTGACGATGGTGGTGAAAAACGCCGCTGACGGCGCGACAGCCTGGACACGCATGGGCATCTTCCCCATCGGCGGCGAAGGGAAGATCATCGCCTGCGCGTCGGGCGCGGTCATGGAGTAGATCGTGACCCGGCTCGCCTGATTGCATTCGGCAGCCGGATACTCGGGCCACTTCTCGGCCGTCACCGACAAATCGAGATCGCGATCCCCGCGCCGGAGCTGCAGCTCGAGGTGCGCGCCGGGCTTGAGCGCACTCGTGAGCTCTTCGACCAGGCTGCCCTTGAGCTGCTTGCCGTTGATCGCGATCCAGAGATCGCCGGGCTGCACGCCGGCCTTCGCCGCAGGCGATCCGGTCTTCACTTCGCCCACTCGTGGAGTGGCGAAGAATTTTTGCACCGGTGGATCATTGCCGGCGCGCACGATGAACGTCGCAGTGTCTTCGAGGGAAATGCCGACGTAACCGTCGGCTTCGTTGCCCGTCGGCCTCAAGTCCGCACAGGCAAACGCGATGGTCCCCTGAGTCCGTGACAGCTCGAGGTAGCGGCGCGAGAGCTGCTCCTGCATGGCGCGACGCCATTCCGGCGTCGCACCGGCGGCCTCCCGCTGCCACTCCGTCCGCATGCGGTCCAGCTGCGCCGACTGGTCCTTGAGCGTCCCCACCAGCGCGCGCACCTCGTCGGGCGTGAGATGCCGCTTTTTCTCGATCATCATCACGCGCATCGAATCGCCCAGCGGCTTCGACGGAATCGACGTCGTCACCCGCTGGGGTCCCTGAGCAAATGCCGTCCCGGCCGCGACCGGGATCAGCGACAAAAACGCAATCGAACGCATCTAGAATCCTCTGTGCGCCGACACGGGAATCGCACGCCCCATCTGGCGAAGCGTCGCTTCACGTGCACCGACAG
>Ga0134121_10001119_pt1 | contig 26029 bp, 12 predicted proteins | sample KB301_FD_96463 | JGI IMG/M metagenome (GOLD analysis project Ga0134121, IMG submission 96463) | Terrestrial soil microbial communities without Nitrogen fertilizer from Kellogg Biological Station, Michigan, USA - KB3-0-1 | ecosystem: Environmental > Terrestrial > Soil > Unclassified ... | reverse complement strand
TGTTCCCGAGCCATCCTGGGCTTCCGCTCGCACCGAGTCGTTTCCGGTACCGCCACGACCGAAGTTGTTTACCTGGAAGTTGCGCGCTGTCTCCGTAAAACCGAGGTTGTAGGAGAAGTCGTGCATGATGTTGTTGTAGTAGAAGAGATTCGTGACCACAGCCGCCTGCTGGGTTCGCGGGTCGACTGTTGTGGAGAACGGAAAGGTGAAGTCCTGCGTGGCCGATGTAGCATGGCCGACTGACAAACCCGCACCGTTGTTATTGTCCGCCACATTGTCAGCGTTGGTATCGAGATAGGCCTCGACGTTGTTGCCGGTGGTGACGGTCGAAGTTCCCATCCACCCGGCTGCCGTGTTGATAGTGGTGTCGCCGACGAATGAAACGAGTTGACGTGCGCCTTTGTCGGGTGCTTCGGTGTAAACCGTGCCTTGCGCTTCAAACAGGTAAAGGTTGTGACGAAGCAGAAGCTCGCCGGTGTAAGCGTCGAGTAGAATCTCGTACCACTCTTCCGGACCGACTTCCGCATAGATGTGCCAGGCCAAACGACTCTCACCGTTGACTCTCACTACATTCTGCTCTGAGAGCACTTCCTCGAGGTTCACATCCAGCGGATTGGCGAAGCGAGACATTTCCGTCGATGATTGTCGAGCATAATTCTCGACAAAAGACGGAGAGACATTTCTGCCCGCATGTTCAAACGCTTTCGCGATTGCTCTTGCTTCGTTCATCGCGCCCCGGCGTCTGGCTGGTGGGCCATCGACCAGAAATCCTTCGCGTACGTTGAGTACTTCGCCGTTTCTATTAACAACGACCTGAACCTGTCCTTCAAAAACCTTTAGACCATCGACGGTCTGCGTGTAGCTGAGGAAAGTAGTTCCCTGATCGTTATCTTCGTTTTCGAGTTTCAACTCGTCGCTGTTCGCGGCGGAAAGTGCGAAGAGTGAGTTGTTTCGCGCCAGAAACCTGCGGGCGATGTTATCGGCAGTATCTGATTGTGGTTCTGAAAGCACCGCGCCATCGACGAAGAAGTTCTTCATTGCGCCGGCTTCGTTAACTACTGCGCGGAGATTGTTTGCGTGATCGGCTCTGAGAGACGAACGGAATTGCTCAACGGCGGAAGCACGAGAGCGCGCGCGAGCGTTCTGCATCGCAGCTTGTCTGCCGGGAGTTGAGCTAAGGTCCATGTCATTAAATTCGCTACGATCAGTCAGACGAACGTCAAAGTTTGGCAGGGCGCGGTTAGCAGAGGCCTGGGGAGATCCTGTTGACGTTCGCTGTGGAGCAGCGTCTGACTTCCAAAACGGTAAGACTATGGCAGCCACAGCGGCCACAGCGAGGACGGTGAAGATCAAAAATTTTCGACTCATTTGCTTCTCCTTTTGACTTCGGTTGAGGTAAGGCAGCGCTCGCCCGTTTTGACAGGTGAGAAAATGCCCTAGCTTGTCTTTTTAACTACTACTGTGAACTATCGATCGATACGACGTTATGAGACTTGCACGGGCTGAGTGAAACACATTGGGAGAATTGTAGATGTCTGACGCGCGGGACGCACAGAGTAGCAGATTGCCGTAAGGGTGTAAATGTTAACGAAACGTAGCGAGAAAGGAGTTAGTAACGCATCGCGGGCGCTAGAGCAGTTGCGCTATTTCCGGGGGCAGGTGCTTTCGAGGTTCACCTAATACACTTCTCCAGCCTCGCGGCACATACTCTTCGAGCGGCAACTCTGCATACCCGTTTACATAGAATTTTTGGTCGAAGTCAATAAGCACATCAATAACAGGCTCGCCTGGGAATTCCTTTTTGTATTGCAACAACTGGTCAAGGTTGAGCAAATGCTCACGCATCACCTCGAGAAAACGACCGGCATTCGACTCATCCAGCGTCAAGATATTTCCCCGATAAATTGCTGTGTATTTATCGGGGTCATACTCGGGATCGTATCTCTTGTAATCGAGAATCAATTCTCCAATCGTACCCAGTAAAAAGAACCAACGACCGGAGTACTTGATCGCAGCGATCAGTTTTCCATCTTCAACTTCCAGGGCTAATGTCTCCTTGCCTGATCTAATGGCACTGCGAGGGACGCATGATTATTCAACAGTCCGCCCGCACCAACTTGTCCACTACCGGGCACAACGGCATTTTTTAACCGAGAGAACCAGTTGTCAGGCAGACCAAAGGCGCTCGCGCTTCTGGTGGGATCATCTATCTGCGGCGCTCCCGGAAAAGCGCGACCCTGTGACTGACGAACGGCCTGGTCTCTTACCTGTTTTGCGAATGACGCGTCCACTTCAAATGAAGTTATTGCACCAACACCCCTGCGGTTCTGAAGCAAGAAGGTTCTCACGTGACCTACATCTTCAAGTGTTGCGTGCAGCATGCCTTTTCCTTTTATAACTAACTGACCCACATTTCCGATCCCGATACGGAAACGGCTTGCCGCAGGCAGGATTCCACCCTGAACCCTGAAAAGCCTTGTAGCAGCGGCATCAAAAGCACCGGCAAGGCTTCTGGTTTGTGCAAAGCGCGTGACGGCCTGGGCCGCATTGGAACCTCTGGTAACTAACGCTTGGGCGGCCTTGATACCCAGATTCTCGGCAGCTCGTTCGGTGGCATTCAACAATTGCCGGCCAGCAAGCACTCCCTGCTTGATGCCGGGTACTTTCGCAACAGCTTTGGCTCCAGCAGCAATTCCTCTTCCGACCGCTGCCACAGCGCGAGTAAGAGTAGGCGCGGCTCGCTGGATCGCTTTGCCCGCTGCACCGATTGCCGCAGCTCCCGCGGTCGTTGCCGCGAATGCTGCAATGCCTCCCACTACTGCGCCAACCTTCGCACCCTGAATGGCGCCGCTCACGCCTTCTGACAAAATCTTGCCGCCGCTGAACTCTTCTTTTCCCAAACCCAGGGCACGACTGTTTACCGTTTGTCTCGTAGCTTCGCCAGCCACGCTACCTATTCCTCCGCCGACAGCTCCCGCAATAGCTCCTACTGCGACTCCCGTGACAACGGCGCCGGCGGTTCCAGTTATCCCAATTGAAGCCACTGCTGCGGCGACCAGAGGCGCTGCCGCTCCCGCAGTGGCGACGGTTACAACCGTTCCCACAACGACCACAGCCGCAACCACGGCTACGGTGCGCCAACTTGGCACCTCCCACATCCCTGTGGGATCGCTACTGGAGACTGGTCTATTGCCCGAATACGTGTAGACATTAAGGCCATCCTTAATACCGATCGGATCGGGTGCGGTCCATCGTGCCAGCCAGGGCGCATAATATCGCGCGCCGTGATAGTAGAAACCACTCTCTTCGTCACGCTCTTTGCCAGTGTAGCGATAGCGCTTTGCCGGTACCTCTCGCGAACTATCAACGGCCTGAAAACTCGTGCTGCCAAACGGGTAATACTCCTCGTAAGAGATGATGGCGCTGTTGTCGTCCAACTCAAGACACGATGTTCCAAGATGATTACTGAATTGGTATCGAATGATTTGTGGCAGTGAAGTGTCAGTGCCGGCAGTGCGCGTATCGACCATGGCGATACGTCGCTTGTCATCCAGCACGTGCAGAGTCTCACGCCGCAATTGCGCAAGGCGAAGTTTTGTGCGGGTGAAGATTTCCAGCGTTCCGACATACAAACGCTCTTCGATCGTTCCGTTCAGCCGTTCGACTACCTTTCGGACACGATTGCCATCGGCGTCGTAGGTGTAATGAGCGGTACCGCCGCCTTTGAGATCGGCAGTCACAAGCCGGTTATCAAAGTTCCAGCCGATAGCGGGCAGATGCGGCATCGACGTGACGTTGCCGTGATCATCGTATGAATAATTAATAAGAGTTGGACCAACCGTAGACGACGCGAGCCGATTGTTGCCGGCAGCATAGCCAAACTCACGCGTCCAACGATTGGTGAAGCTGCCACTGCCCGCCGCATGGACCATGCGCCGCATGTTTCCGACAAAATCGTAATCGTACTGTTGCAGGTAATTTCGCATTGCAGTGCCTTCGTTCGGGTGCGGCTGCATGATACGAAATTCATCAAACTCGCTGACCGGCGCGTCCAGCGCTGCCAGTTCCCTGCCGGTCGCGGAGACCAGTCGATAGACGGCATCGTAGGTGAAATTGTTTTGACCGGAAACAACGGCATTGTTGAAGTAAACAGATTGTTGCGCGAGGTCACGGATCCTGGTGATGTTTCCGACTGGGTCGTAGGTGAAGTTTAAATCCTGTAGCCGGGCGTTATCGCCGGTCCGAATAGTTTCAAGACGCGTCAGCCGGAACGTTAGCGGATCATGCGTATAGGTAGTGACGACATTGTTGCCATACTGAATCTTCTCGCGTTGCCCCTTGGCATCGTGATCGATACCGGTAACAAACACCGTGTCACTTTTCCCGCCAATCAAAACGTGCATTTGATCAAGCAGATTCGATTCGTCGTAACTCGGTGTAGTGCGACTCGCGTCCGGCGTTGTGATCTCGATCACCCTGCTCAGCGCATCGAATTTGGTCGTAGTAGTGAGCGGAGGCTGTAAAGCAGCCTTCGTGTTGGACCAGTCTGGAATGGTGTCATAAGCAACTGTGAATTCGCGTGAGGTCTCCAGAGTATTGCCCTTGAAATCATATAGAGTGTTGGTAATGACTCCAGCGTTGTCGAAGTGTCTGATGAGTTTGCCGTTCTGATTCGTCAGTTTGTCACTGCCGTATTCCGACTTATCGTAAAGGATGTTAACGCCGTCCAGAGTCAGGACCTCGAGATCTGTCGGACGATGCAATGGGTCGTAATTAGTGTGAAAACGATTGCCTTTCGTGTCCCAACCGTAAAGGGGTTTGCCCGTCACATCATTCAAAATCCAGCGCTCACCGGAGTCCATGCTCGTTCTACGAACCTGGCGGCTGAGCATGTCATAGGCGTACTGCATCACAACGTTGCCGCGAGCATCGGTTACCTGGCGCTGGTTGTTTTCGATGTCGAGTTCGACGCGCGTCTCATAGAACTCATCGCGAATGACGCCGGTCACGCGATCTCTGAATTTGTTGTGTGCGACCGTATAAACTGATCGGCCCAACGAATCAAGATGCACTGTGGCCGGCGTTTGATTGTGTATAAAAGCCTTCTCGGCCGCATCCTGTTCGTCCGGTCCCATCGCGCCACCGATACGGTCTGCGAACCAGTTGCTTGCCGCTACGTTGTCGTTCTGATCAAAGGTTTGTTCCTTCCACGCGTTGAACGCGACGGTCGAGAAGGTCCCGTTAGGAAAATCGGTCTTGATTAAGCGGCCAACCGGGTCGTAATACATCACCGGCGTGACCCCAATCTCGACCAATTCCGGCGCGCTCTCGTAGCGATGCGTGAATGAAAAGTAAGGCTCATATTCCATGACGGCCTTGCCTTTGTTGTTCAGGATCGTGCGTCCGCTCCCCACCCAACGACGTTTCGAGATCGTGTCAATTTCGGTGACAACAAAAGCGCCCTTTTCCACCTCTCCCTTTTTTGCTATGCCCGGCTCAGCCTGGATCTTCTTCATTACCACGTGGGCGTGACCATCTGAATACTCAAAGGCAAGCTGTAGTTTTGAGGCAATGCCGGATAGCAGGGCGTCGCTCTGATGAGTTTCACGCATAATCGAACCAACGAAGGCCGGCGTCACACTCAGGTCGTAAACGAATCTTGATGTGGCGTTTTGTAATAAGGCAGCGGCTTGACCAGCGGGATCAGCAAAATACGCGTCTATCTGGGCCTGGGTAAGATCGGCATTGAAGCCGATCAGGTCATCAGCTTCCGTACCTTTTCCTCTGAGCGCCGTACCCACCACTAAACCTAAAATGTCTATACTGACGTCAGTTATGTTGTCGTTGATGTCTTTGACAGATTGTGGCAGCAATAGGCGAAAGTCGAAATTCAGGACCTCCGTCTTGTTGCCAAGCGCGTCGGTAGTCTCCTGGACCAGGAGAAAGTAGTCTGAATAGAATTTTACGTTGGTGACGGTGCCAAACGGATCGATATAGCGATCCGGCATAAAGAAACTTTGCGCCGGGTTAACCGGATATTCCATGGTTCCCGAGCGAATCCACCAATATTCGCTCGGATCTGAAGCCGGAAAACGTCCATTAGCTTTGTAATCGTCGCTCTTGATGTAACGGCCTTCGGTGAGCATTGCTTCGTTCACTTTCGTGCCGTAAAGGTCAGTGAGCAGAGACGGAGTAAACGCAAGCTGATACGACTCATACTTCAAACCGAGCGACTCGAGCGTCCCCAGGCCAAGTGGTGAATTGACGTTTGCGTTAGCAGCAAACAGTGTTCGGCTATGTTCGATCAAACGGACCTGGGTAATGCCGTTGGTTGGGAGTGCCTCATAACTGATGGGTGCGGCATTCAGGAACGCTTTTCGGATTTCAGCGGGAGTGAAGAATGACGCCCCGGGTTGTGCGCCCGTCAGCTCAAAAGTCTTCTCATCACAAACCAACCGCAACCGGTAATTGCCGCCGGTTACAACATCGTTCGTAAAAAGGTTTTTCAAATAAGTGACGTGGCCTCGAGCTTGTTTATTTTGAACGTCAACCGGAAGACTCGTATCGGTAAGCACACGCCCATAAACAACTGAAGCCGACTCTTGCACGTTGCCGAGCTCGTCAATGAGCGTATTGAGGGTGTGAGCAATGCGAGGATCGCCGGCTTCGCGTTCGTAGTGATGAGTGATCGTTTCGCTCTCATGGACGAGAACAACAGCGTGCGGGTTATCCCGCATCGGCTGTAGTACGCGGATGTGATAATTGTGCTCAGCCGTCGAATAAGGGTTAGCGGCGTTTGCAGCGCCATCGAGTGCATAAGTCTCCTGCCGCAGAATCATGCTTTTGCAGGCACGATGGACTTCTCTCAACTCTTCAGCAGTCAACTCAGCAGGCGCCAGATCGGTAGTATCGATTTCGGCGTCAGGAAGGTGATACTCGGGGAAAATGCCGTTGACGTAATATTCTTTTTCAAACTGACGGAGAATTCGATCCCTGGCGGTGAATGCGCCAGTGTGAAACCACGTTCTGGTGAGCACGGGTGGTTGGAATAATGGTTCGCTGACGCTGTTAGCCGCTCCGCTCCGGCGAAACTGCGCGAAGGTTTGTGTGTCAAGTTGCTCGACCATGCCGAAGCCTCTGAATTCACGCTCCGCATGATCGTAATAGCCGTGACGATAGCGATACTCATTCACGAAAAACAGATCGCTGACAGTGTCCCGGACTTCAACCTTGCTGACACATTGCACTGGAAATGGGAGTTTGGTGACCCACTCTTTTCCTTCTTTCTTATCCTGTAAGTAATAGGAGGAGGAACTCCTGTACTCAATATGCGTTTCGAGTCCGAGATTGTTCTTATAAGACGAAACTACAAACGGCTTCCTGCCACCCATCAGGTCGATATAGCGCATAGGCGACGTTACATATTTCGGCAACGGTGACGACCAAACGATGCAAGCCGTCCCATTACCCAGTAGATCGATGACCGAGATCTTGTTGGGCAGCTCAGTGGTGGGAAATGGATCAATCTCCTGCGCCTCGCTCCAGGCATTTCCGCTCAGATTGAGCCAGACTCTGAATTTGTTCTGCCCGAGATAAAGAATGTCTGTGGCACCCGTGCCGCTGACATCACCGAGGTGAAGATACGACGGATTGTATTGGTCGGGTAAATCAAAATATGGTGCGTCTTTCGTCGTAACCCTGGCGCCGAATTTTCCATAACCGAGGTTGGGCCAATAACAGATCTCGCCGTTCCTGATCCGCACGATGTCCGGGAGTCCATCGCCACTCATATCAGCGACGTAGATACTTTGTGTCTCGTCGGCAAAAACGATTGCCGGCCCTTTTTCTTCATCGAAAGGTTTAGGCGTCAATTCGGGTGAGTCAAAACCCTTCCTTCCCAGTGAAGGAAACCACATAAATGCGTTTTCTTCCGAGATAATCAACTCGGCTTTTCCGTCGCCGTTCAAGTCGATGAATTTCGTGTTGGGGTTGTTCAATGCCACGTTGGGCAGTGCATCAAATTGGCGAAATTCCGACCAGCCGTCAAAGTCAGTCAATTCGAAGTAACCGTGTAAACCCGCCTGGTTAACAACCACCTGTTTCGTGCCGTCAGCGTCGAGATCCTGAAACTGCAACGTGCCATTTGCTAAACCGGTGAGCGAAGGCCTCGTTGCGATCCGGGTGGCGGCATTAAAATGCCCATCACCTGAATTGCTTTTGTAATACCAGCCATTTGCCTGTTCTGTGAGTATTCCGGAAACGCCTTCATTATTTAGATCGACCCATTGATAGTTTGCGCCGAGTCCGATTGGGGCATTCATTAGATCGTCGGGCGAGATCGTTTTGACTTCCTTGTTCCACTCGAGTTCGTGGTAGGAGATATCAAACGCAGGCAGTGCTTTTCGGGCGTACGTACTTACACCTGTTTTCCGGTACGAAACCTGGCTAACCGCAACGATGAAATCAGCCTCTTCGTTTTTGAATGGGCTGTGGTCGAATTTGAAGTGCCGGTAAGACAGGTCGAGTGAAGATACGAGACAAGGCTCGGGCACAGGCCCGGGCGTAACATTTAGCTCATTGAAGAAATGAAAGGATAGGATTCGTCTGCAAAGCCGGTTGGTTCGAATTTCGAAACCAGCCCGATAATCACTGAAAGAATCCAGACGACATCTCCAGGTACCGTCTTCAGCCGTAGATGGCGCGAGATCGTTGTGCTCGCCGTAGTCGAAGACGGTGGCATAGAACCACTGAGGATTTGCAGGTGGTACCACCTTGTAAGGGTCTGCCGGGTTTGCAAAGTAAGGATTCTTATTGCCGTAGTTAATCTGTTTGAGATACTTGTTGGAAAACTGTGCCAGTCCGGAAAAACGGTTCTTTTCGTACACTGAAAATGGAACATCAACCAGGTCTTCAGGTTTATATGAATACGCCAGGCAGTTGCCCTTATCGTCCCAGCTAAACTCGGCCATCCATTTAAAGATTCGACTTGCATCTTGTGGGTCGGCGATGCGCGCCGCAGCAGTCCTGCCAAATATGGTAACCACATTGTCGCTCTTGGTAACTTTCCAATAGCAGCCGGCCTCACCCTGCACGCTGATTTTTTCGATTCGAGCAAAGGCTCCTTCAACTCGCGGACGATACCGCTGAATGTTGTAAGTGACACTTGAGATCGTTATATCGAATGTGTCCTTGTCCCAACCGCCGCTGCCGTTTCTTTTTAACGCGGGTACTAAATCTTCACTTTCTAAAAGTACAAAGGTGTCTGAATCTTTTTCGTCCTGATAGCGCGGCAGGCCTTTATCAGTCTTGCGTGTAATAGTGGGAACCGCCACGTTCCAACCGAGACCAAACGCGCTGTTGCCGTTACCGGAGTCGTAAGCCAGTACCGGTTGCGGTGAAAAGCCGGACCTGGTTGTACTGATCGGAATCGGGATCTGCAGAGTGGCCGTTCCGGTGACAGGATTACTAGCGAACTTTTCGGTGATGCCCTTGAGCGCCCCGCCACCTTTCGGCAATGAGATATTTGGCGCGGTGATGGACTTATTCGAAACGGGTTTTCCGTTGGGATCGTGTTGGTTAGAGTCTTTCATAGCCTACCTTTGCCTCGCTTAAATGAAGTGGCCTAAAAGCAGAAAACATCACAGGCCAAAAAACTGCGAGGAGTTCATCCTGAGATTGACACTCTTCGGCACGTTAAATTGGCGTCCGTCACTTATTGATTCAAGATTGGTAGGCGCTCATTCAAACTGCCCGGAAAAATGAATGAGGCAAAGCTTTTATGAGGGTGATGGTAAGTCTAAACCTCGCAGATATAATGACCGCAACTCGCCCGATAGCATCGCAACACGAGACCGATGCGACAGACCCCGGTGAAGAATCTCAGCTTCCTCCTAACTCCGAACCGATGACAGACACGATTGAATTGATCGAGTGATTTTTGCAGTCGCGATCGAGATGTCTTAATCTTCAGAAGTTGATCGTGAGCCACGCACACAACTCAGAGAGTTTCTATACCAGGCACCGCTGGTGGCTGCGCTGGTGTTTCTTTTTCTGCGTCTGGACCTTGCTGGGTGTCTCCTTCGCACTCAGTACTTATCTTGGCGCACGTCAGGACAACGTCCAGATATCATGGAAAAGAGTCCTCTCCGGGTACCTCGCGGACTTTTATTTGTGGGGGATGCTGTCGCCGTTAATCTTCCTGTTGGCGAGACGATTTGAACTTCGTAAGAATTTTCCACGAAACGTGCTTATTCATCTCGGCGCCAGTGTAGTGCTCTCCGGATTTGTTATTTCAGCGGCGTCGCCCCTGGTCTGGTATCTCGGTTACGTAAATACGGCGCGCAATCCCACCCTCGCAATACTCTGGCGCAACAATGCTTTCAGTGCTTATTACTTCCACCAGGGCCTGACGATCTACTGGACCACTCTGGTAGTTGCTCATGCTCTCTACTACTACCGCGGACTTCGTAAAGGCGAAGCGCAAACGGCAAGGCTCGCGGCCCAGTTGGCCCAGGCGCAATTGCAGGCTCTGAAGATGCAGATCCATCCGCATTTTCTTTTCAACACACTCAATTCAATTGCCGCACTCCTGCACAAAGACGTCGAAGCCGCAGATAGAATGATCGCCCGCCTCGGAGACTTTCTCCGGCTCACGCTGAAGAACTCGGACGCAACCGTAGTAGATTTCGAACAAGAGTTAGAGTTTCTCAAGTGTTATCTCGAGATCGAACACATCCGTTTTAAAGATCGTCTAACGGTTGACCTCGACATCGATCCACAAGCGCTGACAGCGATGGTCCCCAATTTGATCCTGCAACCGATTGTGGAAAATGCGGTGAAGCACGGTGTGGCGCGACAAACATATCCCGGACACATCATCATCAGTGCTCGCCGCGAAGGTGAACGACTAATCATGAAAGTCGAAGACAACGGATCGGGGCTGAAAGTGAAGTCCAATGGTTCGGGAATCGGATTGAACAACACGCGCGCGCGGTTGGAACAATGCTACGGCGGCGACTTTAGTTTTCAAATTACAAACTCAGCAGAGCGCGGCACCAGCGTGACTTTGGATGTTCCGGCATTTATTGAAGGTGAGTAGCCTGTGCAGATTAAGGCATTGATTGTTGATGATGAACAGCTCGCACGCGATCGAATTCGCGAGATGCTAAAGGACCATCCTGAAATTGAGATAATTGCCGAAGCGAGGAACGGACAAGAAGCAATTGATTCGATTACGAGTCATAATCCGGACCTCGTCTTTCTGGATATACAGATGCCCGACCTCAACGGGTTCGACGTCTTGCAACAACTCGATGTCGAGCAACTCCCTGTAATCATTTTTGTAACAGCGTACGACCAGTATGCCCTGCGTGCGTTCGATGTACATGCTGTCGACTATCTGACGAAACCTTTCGATCGACAACGCTTCGCTGATGCTATCGAACGGGCCAAAGTTGTTATGAAAGGAGCGAAAGAACCTGACACCGCACGAATCCTGCAGATGCTGCAAGAGCTCAGAGCCGGTGCAAGGTATCTGGAGCGATTCGCGATCAAGAATGGTGAGACGGTCTTCTTTGTTCGCGCCGAAGATGTAGATGCGATTGAGGCTCAGGGCAACTACGTGCGTCTTAACCTCGCCGGCTCGTCGCATTTGCTTCGCGACACTCTGAACAACATCGAGGCGCAGATTAATCCACGGATGTTTGTTCGGATTCATCGACGCACCATCGTCAATATCGATCGTATTAAGGAACTACAAACATGGGCGCGAGGTGAATACCGCGTCGTGCTATCGACTGGTGCGCATTACACGCTTAGTCGTGGTTATCGACAGCATTTCGAAAAGTTCATCAAGTTGGGCTCGTGAACAGTTCTCTGCGCAACCTCTGCGTTCTCTGCGCCTCCGCGGTTTAAAGATAAGTTCACCGCGGAGGCGCCGAGGGCGCAGAGGTTACGCAGAGGAAAACTTTTAATATTGCAGTCGTCCTCAATCTGGCGCGTTACGTCACGCGGAATCGATGCTCGTCACATATTGATTCACATCTGAGAAACCGAAAGTCAGACTAAGCACTCAGTCAGTAGTCTTGAATAGCAGATCTTTGTGTGACCCCTGCACTGGCATTGTGTGTTGTGGCGAAAAGAGGCCTTCAACCCACGGAGACATGCGAGTCGGGGGTCGCACAAAGAAGTCCAGTGAAGGCGACCGAGCGTATGACTACCTATAAAGCGCGTGCCATCGACACCATCCCTTTGGGTGGCCTGCTCATTGGCTTGTTTGATCTGATATTTGCTTTCACTTTTTATGGTTTGATTTTGGGTGTTCCACTATTAAGAATTTTTCAGACTGTGGCTGGTGGAGTTCTCGGCCGGCCAAGATCATATGCGGGTGGAGTACCGACTTTCTTACTCGGCATCGTTCTTCATTTTTTAGTCGCGACCTGCATTGCCACTGTTTACTACCTCGCGACCCGTGTGTTGCCGGTTCTGCTCCGACATCCGGTTGTTAGTGGATTGATTTATGGAGTGGTGGCGTATTTTGGGATGAAGTACATCGTCACACCGCTCTCCGCTATCGGTGCGAGAGGAACTCTGCCGCGCCTGCCAATTCTCATCACGGAACTAATCGGACATGCGCTTCTGGTTGGATTACCAGTCGCACTAGTCGCCTACCGATCTGCCAGAACGAATAACTCCCAAATGATGGATAACGAACTCAATTATTCGCATCCGGTTTTATAAAAATGGGATCGGGTGATCCCATAATCGGTCCGATAGCTCCAGCTTGATCCGCGCAATCCTTCGATTTCTCCACATCACAGCGTGGCACGCGCTTTGACAACGTTCTGCGATCCGCCAAAATTCCAATTTAGGGCAGGGACCACATGCAACAACTGATTCAGGATTTGCGCTACGCAGTGCGCGGACTAATCAAGAGACCCGGCTTCACGATTATTGCCGTGATGACCCTGGCGCTCGGTATCGGTGCAAACAGCGCCATCTTCAGTGTCGTGGATGGCGTCCTGCTGCGCTCTCTGCCATTGCCCGACTCGCAGTCGCTCTACGCCATTCACATGGGCCTCGCCACTTTCAACCGCTACGATGGTCCACTCTCGTACCCGGAATATCAGGACGTGGTCCAACAGACGCGCAGCTTTCAAAGTATCGGCGCCTGGGTTGACAGTGACGCGAATCTGTCCGACGGCGTGAAGCCCGAGCGCGCGATGTTGCGAATCGTAATGCCGTCACTCCTGCCAACGCTCGGAGTAGAACCGGTGCGAGGCCGCAATTTTCTGCCCGAGGAAACCACCAAGGGTCGCGACAAGGTAGCGCTGATCACATATGGTCTCTGGCAGCGGCGATTCAGTGGCAGTGAAGATGTCATCGGGAAATCGGTGTACCTCGACAACGTCGACTATCAGATCGTTGGTGTCCTGCCGCGCGACTTCCAGTTTGAGACGCCCGTCGATCTTTGGATTCCGCTCACGACAACTGATCCGGAAATCAATGTACGCAATGCGCATTTCCTGCGCGTGATCGGACGTCTGCAACGGGGCGTATCGGAGAAAAGCGCCGCTGCCGATCTGAGCGCGGTTGCGAAGTATGAGAGCGACACTTTTCCTGACATGTTCCCGCCCAGCGCCGGGTTCGATTTTCGCGCGCGCCCGTATCTCGAAGACATCGTTGGCGACATTCGGCTGCCACTTTACGTTCTTTTGGCCGCCGTTGGTTTCGTGCTGCTGATCGCCTGCACCAACGTCGCCAACCTGCTATTAGCCAAAGCCGCGCCACGCCAGCGCGAGATCGCTCTCCGCACCGCGCTGGGCGCGCGAAGATGGCATCTCGTGCGCCAGCTTTTGACCGAAAGCATTTTGCTCGCGATTATTGCAGGCGGGATCGGTGTGCTGCTCGCCACGTGGGGTACATCTGCCCTCGTTGCGCTCAGTCCGGATTCGCTGCCACGCGCTCGCGAAATCGGTTTCGACTGGCGCGTGCTGGCGTTCACCAGCCTCATCGCATTGACGACGGGAATAGTCTTTGGACTGCTGCCGGCTATTTGGGGACCACGAGTTGATCTCACCGATGCGCTCAAGGAAGGAAGTCGCGGTTCGACCGGCGGCGGCGGCCGCTTGCGCAAACTGCTGGTGGTGGCCGAGGTTGCACTCTCCGTCATGCTGCTGGTTGGCGCCGGCCTCATGTTGCGCAGCTTCTCTCGTCTGCGCAGTGTAAATCCAGGTTTTCGAACAGATCATGCGCTGACTTTGCGCGTCTCGTTGCCGGTTCCGAACAGTCAAATATCCGCCGCCGACGAGGATCGCTTCATGAGTTTTTACGATCGCGCGCTGGCGAGGATTGGCGAGCTCCCCGGTGTCACCGCGGTGGGAGCCAGCAATATGATTCCGCTCGACGGGAATGGCACCGATCGGTTGATCGAGATCGAAGGCTATGTGCCGCGCGATCAGAGCGACATGCCTGACGCGCAGAATCGTCAGGCCACGCCGGGGTTCTTTGCGGCGATGGGCATTCCGCTCGTGCGCGGTCGACTTATCGAACACTCCGACGATCAAAAAGCGCCGCGCGTGGTCGTTGTGAACGAAACTTTTGCCAAACGCTTTTTCCCGAACGGGGACGCGATCGGAAAACGCATCCGCCTGGGCAAGCTCACTGCTGAGTTTCCGTGGGCCACTGTGGTGGGAATCGTCGGCGACGTGCGGGGCTTCGCGCTCGATGAGCCGCCGGAACCGACAATGTACTGGCCAGTGGGCCAGATTCGAGCGACGCCGTCACTGGCGATTGTTGTGCGCACCGAGAGTGATCCGTCCGCTCTCACGTTCGCCGTGCGCGACGCTATAGCTCAGATCGATCAGACACAGCCGCTTTACGATATGCAACCCCTCGATCAACTCGTTGCGAAGTCACTCGGTGAGCGTCGATTCACGCTCACGCTCATGGTGTTGTTCGGCGTGATCGCCCTCGTGCTCTCGGCCATCGGCATTTACGGCGTGATGGCCTTCGCGGTCACGCAACGTACGCAGGAGATCGGCATTCGGATGGCGCTCGGTGCGAGTGCGAAAGATGTGCTGAAGATGGTGGTTGGATCGGGAATGTTCCTGGCGGCGATCGGCGTGGCTGTGGGATTGATCGGCGCCTTCGCCCTGACACGATTGATGTCCAGTCTCTTATTCGGTGTGTCACCGACCGATCTTATGACCTTTGGATTGGTTACGGCGGGCCTTCTGATGGTAGCGCTGCTGGCCTGCTACCTCCCGGCGCGACGCGCAACGAAAGTCGACCCACTGGTGGCGTTGAGATACGAGTAAGACGATCCGGCAGCTAACGCTCGAAACGCAATAATATCGCCAGCGAGTTGTTACCAAGCACAAGCTGACAAATATATAGTTATCCCAACTTTTGACGATGGAGAAGTGAGTTGATGGAGCAGGCAAAGAACACGATTTGTCTTTGGTACGATAAAGACGCCGAAGAGGCGGCGCGTTTTTACGCCGGGACCTTTCCCGATTCATCCGTTGGCGCGGTACACCGCGCCCCGGGAGATTTTCCGTCCGGGAAGCAAGGGGATGTGTTGACGGTCGAGTTTACCGTGATGGGAATTCCCTGCCTCGGGCTCAATGGCGGACCCACGTTCAAGCACAACGAAGCATTCTCGTTTCAGGTCGCAACCACTGACCAGGCCGAAACGGATCGTTACTGGAACGCGATCGTCGGCAATGGCGGCGAAGAGAGTGCGTGCGGCTGGTGCAAGGACAAATGGGGCCTGTCCTGGCAGATTACGCCGCTGGCTTTGACAAAAGCGATAACCGATCCGGATCGCGCTGCCGCCAAGCGCGCGTTCGATGCGATGATGGAGATGAAAAAGATCGACGTCGCTGCAATCGAGGCGGCGCACCGCGGGTGAGAGGCGTCATCATTGGTCTTGCCGAGGAGCTCGGTAAAAGAGACGCTAATCAATAACCGATAGCGAGCCCGTCTTTGCGTGGATCGGAGGCGCCCATCAGCGTCCCGTTCACCGGGTCGATCATGATTGCCTGACCGCCACCCATAGATGACCTGAGTACGCCCGGAGGTGAAGCTCGCCGGTGGCCCAGGGCCAGTAGTCGACTAATCACTGTTGGCCCAATTTCGTCCTCGAGCAAGACGTCCTTCCCGTTCATATAACGGTAGCGCGGCGCATCAATCGCCTCCTGCAATCCCATGCCGAGATCGATGATGTTCACCAACACCTGAACATGTCCCTGAGGCTGAATGCCGCCACCCATTACGCCAAACGACATGAACAGCTTGCCGTCTTTGAAGACCATCGCCGGAATGATCGTGTGAAAAGGACGCTTCCCGGGCTCGAGATGGTTAGCGTGGTCACGATCGAGTGAAAACGCACTGCCACGATTCTGAAGTACGATTCCCGTATCACCGGCGACAATTCCTGATCCAAAAGAGTCGAAAAGACTGTTGATGAACGAGACGGCGTTGCCGTCCTTGTCGACGACGGTGAAGTAGGTAGTGTCGCTGCCAACATTGATCTCGCCAGGAGGTGGTGCATCGAGTGCTTTGTTCGGATTGATGAGAGCGCGTCGTTTGGCTGCGTAGTCTTTCGAGAGCAATTCGGCTACAGACACTTTGGAGAAAGCAGGATCGGCGATGTAGCGATTGCGATCGGCGAAGGCAAGTTTCGTCGCTTCAATCAGCGTGTGATAGTAGCGGCCAGGTTGTTTACTCAACGCTGCGAGATCGAAACCCTCGAGTATGTTAAGCGTGAGTAAAGCAGTCAGACCTTGTGAATTTGGTGGAATTTCATAGACCGTGTAACCGCGATAGTTGGTCGAGATCGGTTCTACCCATTCTGATTTGTGCGCTGCCAGATCTGCGAGTGAAATGAAGCCACCGTTCTGCTCGCAGTAGTCAGCGATTGCCTTCGCTATTTCACGGTGGTAGAAAGCGTCGCGACCGCCGTCCGCGAGCGTGCGAAGGGTGCGAGCGAGGTTGGGTTGACGGAAAATCTCGCCTGGCCGTGGTGCTCGACCTTCAATCAGGTAGTTAGCTGCAGCCGCCGGATTCTTTTTCAACTTTGCCACTTCGGCATTCCAGTCTTCAGCAGCTTTCTCCATGACTGGAAACCCGTTCTCAGCAGTATCAATAGCCGGGGCTAGCAGATCCGCAAGCTTCATGGTGCCGTACTTTTCCAATAACGTTACCCAACCATCGAAGGCACCTGGAACCGTGATGCTTTCCATGCCAAACTCCGGCATCTTCGTAATTTTCTTCTTAGCGAAGTAATCAAGACTCAACGCACGTGGCGCTCGCCCACTCGCATTCAGACCCTTCAGCTCCTTTGTCTTGGACCAGTAAACGAGCATGAAAGCGTCGCCGCCAATGCCGGTCATCATCGGTTCCGTTACGTTGAGCATCGCCGCCATCGCGATCGACGCGTCGACCGCATTGCCACCGCGTTTGAGCACCTCGAGACCCACTTGCGAGGCGAGCGGTTGGCTGCTGGCCACCATTGCATGCCCACTCCGCACAACGGATCGGCCCGGCTTGACTCGAAGAGTTTTATCCTGGGCCATGGGATGGATGCTTGTCATTAACATCAGCGTCATCAGGGCAGTTGCAATGTAGATTCGGAACATAGGCGAACCTTCCTTAATCAACATTCCGGACGATTGCCGGAGTCGAGTGGTCGCTGTCGGGAGGCGCCACGCTTCTCACGGTCCAGGTGTGCGGTGTGTGGAAAGCGCCGTGGACGGGTTTGCCTCTCGTAATGTTGATACTGCCGGTGCGTTTGTAATCTACGTGCTCGTTGAAGGACGAACCACGCAGTTTGATACTTGATTCAATATTGAAAGCGGCCACTTCAAAAGGAAGCTGCGGGCAGTCGAACTCGATAATGCAGCGACCCTTTTGCAGATCGAGTGTTGGACCATCTATCTCAGTCGAAAAATGACTGTGGATGTTACCGAATATCGAATAGAAATAGACTTCGACGAGGGCATCTTCGACTGGCTCATGGACCATGAGCTCGACTTCGACCCGCGCCGCGTCGCCGGTGGCGAACATCGTTGTCCTCCGCCCCTCTGAGTTATAGAAAATCACAGAGACGATTTCGGACGCCGGCGCGTCGTGAACATCAATTAGACCTTTAGCGGTCGCGGCCGGCATGCTGGTCAGCATGTGCTCATATTCAGAGATCACATAACGCGGCGCACCGCTACGATAAATCTCGCCGTGCCGCAACAGGAAGACTCGATCGCAAAGGTTTTCAATCGCGCCCAGATTATGCGAGACAAAAACAATCGTCGTCCCGGCTCGTCTTAATTGATTGATTCTCTCGAGACAGCGCGATTGAAACTCCGCGTCGCCGACTGCGAGCACCTCATCGAGCAGCAGGATATCAGGATCCAGGTGTGCCGCGATCGAAAAACCGAGTCGCAAATACATTCCTGACGAATAACGCTTGACTGCCGTATCGATGAACGCCGATACACCAGCAAAATCGACGATACTGTCCAACTTGCTGCGGATCTCGTTACGCTTCATTCCCAACAGCGAACCATTGAGGTAAACGTTTTCGCGTCCGGTCAGATCGGGATGAAAACCTGAAGCCACTTCGATCAACGCGGCCAACCGGCCATTGACACGAATGCGTCCTTTCGTTGGCGTCGTGATATTGTAAAGAAGTTTAAGAATCGTGCTTTTCCCGGCGCCATTTTGTCCGATGAGGCCGAGCGCTTCACCGCGACTGACCTCGAAACTCACATCACGCAGCGCCCAGAAATCACTCCAGTTGCCCCGCAAACGCCGGCTTAAACGTCCCAATGCATTCCGCGAACCCTCCGTTTCGGATTCCTTGAAGATGCGGTATCGCTTAGAGACGGTATCGAATTTCAGATCGATCATAGCGAGCTAAACGAAATCGGCCATCGTTGCTTCCACCCGTTTGAAGTAGAGGTAGGAGACGAATAGCAGGACCACCGAGACCACCGCTGAGAACATCAGATAACGCATGTTTGGCGGCTCGCCTTTGAGCACTACGTCGCGGAAACTCTCAATAATTCCGACCATCGGATTCAACACATAGAATGACCGCCACCGTGCCGGAACCGCGCTCAGCGGATAAATCACCGGCGTCGCAAACAGCCAAAGCTGCAGCAGCAACGGCACGGCCATGCCGATGTCGCGAAAGCGAACCTGCGTCGCTGAAAAGATCAAAGAAATAGCGAGTGCGAAACAGGTCAACACTAAAAGGATCGGCACCACGTAGAGAACATTCACGGTCAAGGCGATCTGGTAATAAATCAGCAAACCCGCCAACAGAATCGACGCGACTGCAAAGTCGAATAACGCGGCGACGATGTAAGTGATCGGCAAAATCTCACGCGGGAAATATACCTTTGTTACAAACTGCGCGTCTTTGACCAGACTGCTGGTTGCATTCGCAACTGATGTCGAAAAGTAGTTCCAGGGGAGCAACGCCGTAAAGGCAAAAATTGCATACGGTATACCTTCGCTCGGCATTCTCGCTATGAGAGAGAAGATGAACGTGAAGACCAGCATCATCGAAATCGGTTGGAGAAAGGCCCACAGAATTCCAAGCACTGATTGCTTGTACCGGACCTTGATTCGATGAAGGCTGAGTGTCCAGACCAGATCTTTGTATTGCAGCAGCTTCGACAGATTAGCAAGCAGGTTGAAGCCGAAAATGGAAGGCGGGCGAATCTCGTAGTTTGGTCGAGCATTTCCTCGACTCACTGGCAATTCGTTATTGATTGCAGACTTCGCCACAGTCGTTAAGGGTCCAGACACTTCTTCAATTCAGCCGCTAAACCCTGAACGTGCGGTTCTTTTAAAACATTGCCGTGGTCGCCGGGGATGAAATAAACGTCTACGCCGCCTTTGGCTAGTTTGCCCCATCCGAGGTTGAGATCGCGGATCCGGTTGCGCGGTTGGCGCCGGGCGCGGAAGACTGAAATACGCCCGCCGAAACTCGTCGGCACATAGTCAGGCCCGGGGAAATAGACTTTGAATGGCTTCTGCTTGCGCTCGGCAGATTCTGCGGTAATGACTGGCGCCCCGTCACCAGTTTTGTCCAAATTGTTGCCGGCTTTTTTCTTTACAAGGTTAAGTTTGTTTTTGAGACCCAGTAGAGTCAGCCAGGCGAACCGCGTCGCATAATATTCGACCTGCCAAAAATAGTTGTAGGTGTTTTCCATCACCCACGTGTCGATAATCCCGAGGAAGGCAATCTCCTCACCTTCATGCTCCAGCCGTCGCGCCATCTCAAAAGCAATGTGCGCGCCCCGGCATAGACCAATGAACTGATATGGACCGTGGGGTTGCACGGCGCGGAGTGCTTCCAAATAATCCGTGGCAATGGAATCAACCGCGGCCTGGCTGTGTTCGCCTTCGAGATCTTCAGGATACTGCGCTTGCAGACCGAATACCGGTTGATCGTCGCCAAGGTATCGAGCCAGGGATCGATAGCCAAGAGCATTTACATTTGGCATGGAAACACAGATAAGCGGCGCCTTTGAACCATTCGCCTGAATCTTAACGAGGGTGGGCCAGGAGATTGAACTCACACCCTGGCGCAAAAGACCAGCAAGATACTCGATGGTTGCGCCCTGGAAAAAACTGACCAAAGGCAGTCGCTGTCCGAGTTCTTTCTCAATCTCCGAAACCAGTCTGACGGCAAGCAGCGAGTGGCCGCCGAGCTCGAAGAAGTTGTCGCGAACACCAACTGACTGCACTTCCAGGACTCTCTCCCAAATACGTGCAAGCCGCGTTTCCAAATCATCGCGCGGAGCAATATGAGCTTCTTCCAGCTCTGGCCGGGTTTCGGGTGGTACAGGTAGCCCGCGCCGATCGATCTTGCCGTTTGGTGTCAGCGGAAACTCTTCCAGAAACAGAAAATACGAAGGCACCATGTAATCCGGCAGGCTCTGTTTCAAAAGGCTTTTAAGCTCGCCGGCCATCTTCGGCTCGGGAAGGTCAGAATCCGCAATGATGTACGCGGTCAGATGTTTGTTTCCATGTCCTGACCGTCTCATTACAACCACGGCGTCACGCACTGCCGCATGTTGTTTCAGCGCAACTTCGATCTCTGTAAGTTCGATTCGATGGCCACGCAGTTTTACCTGGTGGTCTATGCGGCCGATGAATTCGATACTGCCATCCGCCTTAAAGCGGGCGTAGTCTCCGGTGCGATACAACCGTGACCCGGATACGGCGGAAAACGGATTAGGCACGAAGCGCTCCGCGGTTAGCGCGGCATCGTTCAAATAACCGATCGCCAAACCGGCGCCGCCCGTGTACAGCTCCCCAACCACACCTACCGGAACGGGCTCAAGCTGAGTGTCTAGTATGTACACTTGAGTGTTCGAGACTGGGAAACCTATCGGCACACTGCCTGCGAATCGCTCTTCTCGCTGCACTGGATAACAACAGGTGAAGGTCGTGTTTTCAGTTGGTCCATAGCCATTGATCAACTGGCAGTCTTTTAACTCACGAGCGATCTGTTCCACGTGCGGTACGGGAAGCGCGTCGCCACCCGCGAGAAGCTGCCGAAGCCCGCGCAGACTTTCCAACTCGGTCTCCACCATCTGTTGAAACAAACCGGCTGTCAGCCACAGAGTGGTCACGCCGTAGTGCCTGATGGCTTCGCCCAACTGGGCCAGTGAAACCAAACCCGGCGGCATCAGCACGAGCTGCCCGCCATTCAAAAGACTGCCCCAGATCTCAAATGTCGACGCGTCAAAAGAGAGCGGCGCAAACTGCAGGAACACCTCGTCCGCTCCCAACCTGGCGTAATTTGTCTGCTTCACCAGGCGCAGCACGCTTTGATGAGTTACGGCGACGGCTTTTGGTTTTCCAGTTGAACCCGACGTGTACATTACGTACGCGAGGTCTTCCGTCGTGGCAGCAGTATTAAAACTTTCGCCGCTTTCGCGCGCGATTGTTTCCCAATCGCTGTCGATTAATATGGTCTTTGCAGCGTGCGGAGGCAGCATCTCCTCGAGCCGCTCCTGCGTAACCAGGACTTTTATCTTTCCGTCTTCAAGCATCAATGACAGTCGCTCTTGCGGATAAGACGGATCGAGTGGCAAATACGCAGCGCCTGTTTTCAGAATGCCGAGGAGCGACACGAGCATCTCGGCCGAACGTTCAATGCAAAGACCTACCAGGTCGCCTGGTCCAACCCCTGCCTTTTGCAAATGATGCGCTAACTGGTTTGCACGACGATCAAGCTCAGCGTAGGTTAGCTTTCCGTTTTCGGATACTACCGCGACTGAGTTCGGAGTTCTCTCGACCTGCTTTTCAAAAGCAGTGTTAATGCTTTGTTTCGGAAAATCAGATTCGGTGGCGTTCTGCTGAGTTAACAATTCGGCCCGCTCCGCCGGAGTCAACAAAGGCAGTCGCAAAATCGGCCGATCCGGATCCGCCACTATCGCTTCGAGCAAATGTTCGAAATGGCGAAGCATCCGCGAGATGGTGGTTTCTTCAAAAAGATCGGTGTTGTATTCAAGCCAGCAATTCAATCCAGTCGCGGTCTCGCTGATGAAGAGCGTGAGATCGAATTTCGCAGTAACACTTGGCAGCGACATGCGTGTGATCGAAAGACCACTCAGCGACGGAGTATCGCGCGGTACGTTCTGCATGCCGAACATTACCTGAAACACAGGCGCATGGCTGACATTGCGGTCAGGATTCAGCTCTTCTACCAGTTTTTCAAAAGGCAGATCCTGGTGCTCGTACGCTTCTAACGCGACCTCTTTCACACGTCCCAGGAGTTGGCGGAAGGTTGGATTACCCGAAACGTCTGTGCGCATCGCGAGCGTGTTAACGAAGAAGCCGATCAAGCCTTCGATTTCTTCTCGATTGCGTCCGGCGATAGGTGTTCCTACGACAATGTCGTCCTGACCCGTGTAGCGAAATAGCAAGGTCTGAAAAGCGGCGAGCGTTGTCATGAACAAGGTCACGCCTTGCCGCTGACTCAACTCAATCAGTGACTGGCTCAACTGCGGAGAAAGCTTCCGGGATATGCTGGCGCCCTGGAACGATTGTTGGGCTGGACGAGGATGATCCGTCGGAAGCTTGAGCATTGCCGGCGCACCCGCCAAGCTCTTCAGCCAGAAATCCAGATGCTCGTCGAGCACCTCGCCCTGCAGCCACTCGCGCTGCCATTCAGCAAAATCGGGATACTGAACCGGCAGTTCCGAAAGGCCGATATCCTGGTTCGTCACGAGAGCCTCGTAAATGTTTGAGAGCTCTCTCGTAAATATTCCCATGGACCAACCATCGCTGACGATGTGATGCATGGTCAGCAACAGCCAGTGATCGTCGTCGTCAATGCGCACGAGCACTGCTCGCAGAGGATGATCGCGGCTCAGATCAAACGGACGCCGGACTTCAGCAACTGCCAATCGTCGTGCTTCGTCCTCACGGTCTGTCTCGGGCAATCCTTTCAGATCTGTAAAGCCCAGTTTGATCTGGTGCACATTGGAAACAATCTGGACTGGCTCCCCGTCTACTTCCCTGAAGGTGGTGCGCAAGGATTCGTGCCGCGCGATAATCGCGTTGATCGTCTCTTCGAGTGCGTCGACGTTCAGCTCGCCTTTCAGTCGCAGGATTTGAGGAAGGTTATAGGAAGGATTATCCGGCTCGAGCTGAGACAGAAACCACAGACGCTGCTGAGCAAAGGAGACAGGAAAAGTCTCGGCGCTTCCTTTCTCGTCATTGATCAACGTGGAAAGGAGATCGCGTCGCTCTTTAAGCGATAAATCTGAAACTTTTGCGACGTTCCCGCTCATTGATTTAAATCAGTCTGGGACAAAACTTTCTGCAGATAATTATAGGACCGGGAGAGGTTTAATATTATTTTGCACTCAACCACTGTCTCCGCCAAGCTGTGACAGTAGCAATTCAAACATGTTTGCAGGCCGAGTTCTACTTTAAATTGTTTCTGAATTCTTGAAATAACCTCGGTTGCGAGCAAAGATGTCCACCGATTTCGAAAAAATTGTCGTTTACGCCCACGTTCCTTTCTGGGATTCCTGCCAAATCCTTCACGATCCGGGAAACGCGTATAAGAACATAAAGTCCGAAGACGTCATATTTTCCGGCATTTGCCCGGTCCGCAATACGCAGTGATCGTCGTCGTCGAGGCGTACCAATACTGCTCGTTTTCTGCAGTTTTCGCTCATTACTTCAGATCGGTCTGTGACAAGACTTCTGCGAGAAGTGAGTCGACTTCTTCGGATGAAAGTTGTTCGATCTTCGCCGAAGCACCGCGACGACGTCTACTGATTATGGGACTGGAAGCAGGCTTATTACGCTGTTGCAGTTCAACCACTGCGGCCGCCAGGGTGGCGACAGTGGGTGATTCAAACATGCTCCGCAGGACGAGTTCTACTTTAAAGTGCTGTCGAATTCTTGAAATAACCTGGGTTGCGAGTAAAGAGTGTCCACCGATTTCGAAAAAATTGTCGTTTACGCCTATGCGTTCCTTCCTGAGCACAGCACTCCAGATTCTTGCCAATTCCTTCTCGATCGCGGTCCGTGGAGCCACGTAAGGCTGCTGCAATTCGGGGCGAGACTGGCCCGGCGCGGGCAAGGCAGACCGGTTTACCTTCCCATTTGGAGTGAGAGGAAATGCGTCTATGAACATAAAGTCCGAAGGCGTCATATATTCCGGCAGTTGCCTGGCTAAAATTTTTCTCAGATCTGCTTGCAATGTTTGAGCTACCCTCCCATCCTGCTCGGGGAGAGTCTCCACATATGATGTTGACCGCTTGCGCAAAATTACGTCAAAAGTAGCTTCACCCGCCTGTCCGGCCCACGTCAACTCTACTTCGTAAGGTAGATCTTTACTGAGCGCCCAAAATTCCTCAGGCTCGATCCCCGGCGTGACACTCCTGTTTTTGAGAGCTTCTCTTACTTCGCCTGCGGTTTGGAGGTTTTCTGCTTCGAGTAAATTCAACGCCCTGAAATCCGCTGCCAGTCGGGCGTCAGGTACCCCTCTGATCGCCAGAATTTCGGGTGTCGTTGTCGTCAGTATCCGCCTTATATCTTCAAGATGCAATTGTTCGATTTGCCAATCCAGCCACGGCTGATCCACGGTCTGAACTGGCTCATCACCAACGCGTAGGGTTACGTCATAGCGAAACTTGGTCAACTCATTATGATGTCTGCCACGCTTAAGCTGAACTTTAACGTGACTCACTTGTGGCAGACGATTTCGCAACGCTGTAAACGGTAGACTGCGCAAGTCGCCAAGAAAAATCGAACCCCCAGGCCTAAGACACTCGCACGCGCCTTCCAAAACTCGCACGAAATAATCGTCGCTCGGAAAGTGTTGCACTACAGAATTGAGAATCACCGTGTCGAAATGTGTGTTGATGCCAGTGAAGTCGTCAGCGGTTTGCTCAGTGAGTGTTACGTTCTGATGCCCTCCTGACAACTGCTGACGAAGCGAATCCAACGCCGTTTGCGACACATCGGTGCCGTGATAATGAATAACGTGTGGAGCGATGCGGAACAGCAATAAGCCGGTGCCGCAGCCAATCTCGAGCACACGCCGGGGATGTAGAGAGAGTATCCTGTCCACAGTCTGATCCAACCACTCCCGCATCTCTTCATCCGCGGCCCCCTTGACATCCGTTTCGTTCCACACAGTCTGCCATTCCGATACGTTTCGATCCGGAACGACGTAGGCGACGAGACGTTTGTTATCTGGTTCATCCTCGCGAACGATGACAAGGGCTTCAGATACGTGGGGATGTTTTTTGAGAACTGTCTCGATTTCGCCGAGCTCGATGCGGAAGCCGCGCACCTTCACCTGATTATCAATGCGGCCCAGGTACTCGAGCTGGCCATCCGCTCGGTAGCGCGCCAGATCTCCGGTCCGGTAAAGCCGCTCACCGCCGATCGCGCTGAACGGATCCGGCACAAATGCGAGCGCCGTTAGCTCCGGTCGGTTCAGATACCCGCGCGCCAAACCCGCGCCGCCAAGATAGAGCTC
>Ga0134121_10001118_pt1 | contig 26046 bp, 24 predicted proteins | sample KB301_FD_96463 | JGI IMG/M metagenome (GOLD analysis project Ga0134121, IMG submission 96463) | Terrestrial soil microbial communities without Nitrogen fertilizer from Kellogg Biological Station, Michigan, USA - KB3-0-1 | ecosystem: Environmental > Terrestrial > Soil > Unclassified ... | reverse complement strand
TCGACATCCGAGACGACGGCAGCCTGTGGATGAACATGGAGTACTTCACCTACCCCCACGGGCTGACGATGACCGGCAGCGCGTTCGACGGGTTGTTCGATGGCCCGGCGCGCAAGCCCGAGACGCCGCTGACGCAGCGGGAGATGGACCTGGCGCGCAGCGTCCAGGAGGTCACGGAGGAGGTGATGCTCCGGTTGTCGCGGACGCTGCATCGCGAGACCGGGGCGGTGAACCTCTGTCTGGCCGGCGGCGTGGCGCTGAACTGCGTCGGCAATGGAAGGATCCTGCGCGAGGCCCCCTACGAGCGGCTCTGGATCCAGCCGGCCGCGGGGGACGCTGGAGGCGCGGTGGGCGCGGCGTTTTCGGCCTGGCACCAGGTGGAGCAACGACCGCGTCCGACGAACGGGTGCGACGGAATGCGCGGGGCGTACCTCGGCCCGGCGTTCACCAACGATGCGATCGAGGCCTTTCTCAAGTCGCGGCAGGCGCCGTACGAAAGGCTCGACGATGACGCGCTGTTCGACAGGGTGTCGGGCGACCTGGCGGCAGAAAGGGTCGTGGGGTGGTTCTCCGGGCGGATGGAATTCGGCCCCAGAGCCCTGGGTGCGCGCAGCATCATCGGCGATGCTCGCAGCGCGAAGATGCAGTCGGTGATGAATCTCAAGATCAAGTTCCGCGAGTCCTTCCGTCCGTTCGCCCCGTCCATCCTTCGGGAGAAGCTCGCCGACTACTTCGAGATGGACGCCGACAGCCCCTACATGCTGCTCGTCGCCCCGGTGACGCGACCGCGCCGGGTTCCCATGACGCCCGCGCAGGAGGCCCTCTGGGGCATCGAGCGACTCAACGTCCCGCGATCCGACATCCCCGCCGTGACGCATGTCGACTACTCGGCCCGCATCCAGACGGTGCACGCGGAGACCAATCCGAGATACCACCGGCTGATCCGCGCATTCGAGGCGCGGACGGGCTGCGCGGTGATCGTCAACACGTCGTTCAACGTCCGCGGGGAGCCGATCGTCTGCACGCCGGAGGATGCCTACCGCTGCTTCATGCGCACCGGGATGGATCTCCTGGTGCTGGAGAATTGCGTTCTGGAGAAGACGCGCCAGAAACCGTGGATCGAGGGCCGGGACTGGCGCCGGGAATTCGCCCTCGACTGAAGGACAGGCAGGGAGCGGTGGGATGGAGAACGGAATCGGACCCCGGCAACTGCGCTTCTTCGGGCTGACCGTCGGAGGAGTGTTCGCCCTTCTCGGGGTGTGGCCGGCCCTGGCGCATGGCCTGACGGTGCGCGTCTGGGCGCTGGCGGCGGGAGGGTTGCTGCTCGTTCCCGCCCTCGCCGCTCCCGTCATGCTCAGCGGCCCCTACAAGGTGTGGATGGCCGCAGGGCGTGTCCTGGGCCGCATCAACACCCGCATTCTTCTGTCGGTCTTCTTCTACGTCGTCCTGACCCCCGTCGGGACGATTGCGCGACTCGCGGGAAAGGATCCGATGCGGCGGAGGTTCGATCCCGCGGCTTCCAGCTATCGCCAGCAACGCCTCCCTCGTCCGGCATCGCACATGCGTCGGCAGTTCTGAGTCCGGAGGAGAAGAATGCGCGACTTCATCGTTGAACTCTGGGCGTTCATGAGGGAGCGGAAGAAGTTCTGGCTTCTGCCGATCATCGGCATCCTCCTTGTCCTGGGCGTCCTGATCGTCCTGACGCAGGGCTCCGCGATCGCGCCGTTCATCTACACGCTCTTCTAGCTGGGAAGATCGGGACCGGCGGGAAGCCTGCCCCCCGGCGGCGTCAGCGGACGGTGAGGCTCGTGTTGTGGAACGCCGCTGGCAGCGGCTCGCTCGTGGCGCCACGCAGGCTCGCGCGGTTGAATTCGAGGTTGGTGTCCCCGCTGCCGATGGCGCGGAAGTGCAGGACCACGACGTTCCCGTTTCCGACGAACGAGCCGGCCGATTCGATGAAGGAGAGTCCGACCGCCAGATCCCCCGGCCGGTTGGGACTCACGGAGGCGAGCAGGACCGGCTGCAGGCGCGACCCGAGCGAGGGGTCGACCACCCCGTCCGAGAACTCCAGCACGGCGGGGTCGAACATCAGATGAAAGGGGAGACTGGTCACGTGGTCGCCCCCGTTCACATGAATCGTCACGGTCACGGAGTCACCGACAGCCAGGGTCGAGGTGCTCGCGAGGAGGCTGACCTCCGGATCCAGCAGGGCGGCGATCGTGGGGTCGCCCGGAGTCGAAGGCAGGCTGGGGGCGCGCGTCGGCGGCGGGACCGGCGGGAGCGGCGTCGGCGCCACGTTTCGCGCATCGGCCTGCATCGGAGGGACGCCAACCAGCACCGCGGTCCCCGGATCCCCCGGGGAGCCGTCTCCAGGCCCCTTGCGGGGCTGCGTCTGCGGCGGCTCGGAACTCGCGGCGTCGTGCGCCCCTGGCGCGCCACGGCCCGACTTGGCCGGCTGCTTGGGCCGCTGGGCGCCGCTCACCACCGACGTCGAGACCGCTTGCGCGTCGCGTGCGGGCCCTCCGCCCGCGTCGGACTGCGGCGCAGCGGCGTCCTGTGACGCGACCGCCGTATCGGCGAAGGGCCTGGAACCCGGGAGGGCGGCCGGCTGCCCCCCGATCCTCCGTCCTGTCAGGGACGAGCTCGGCCGGTACCAGACGCCGTCCCGAACGGTCTCGGACGGTCCTCCGGCCGCTCCGCCCGCGATCGACGCCAGTGCCGGCGTGCGGCCGCGCGAGGGCGAAAAAATGATCGCCATGGGGATGCGAGGGCTGAAGCTCGATCGCATGCCGCGGTAGCGCCACGAATCCCACACCGGCGCCGCGATGAGCGCGACGATGAGGAGCGCTCCTGTGCCATGCACCAACAGCCGCGTCGCACGCCTCATGGGATCAGGACCATCCCGCCGTGCCCCGGCCCGAACACGGCGGGGCGGGCGACGCCGTGGTCGTCCAGGATGATCTCACCGACGGTGCTGCCGCCGCTGGAGTCGAAGTCGATGAATCCGGATCCCGATGCTACGCGCGCAAAGCTCAGCGTAATCAGCGATTCGCTGCCGACGGCTCCGACCGGAGGGTCTGAACCGAGCCGCGACATGGTGACCTGCACGTCGTTACCCGAGGTGTGGATCACCACGATGGGCGTGTTGAGCGGAGCTCCCTTCTGGAGCAGCGGACCGAGAGTGAACGACTGGTAGGCCAGGAAGCCGGTGGGATAGGAGACGTCGAAGCTGACCGACCAGATGCCCTGCAGCCCGGTGACCAGGACGGCGATGTCGATCGTGGAGCAGGTGCCTGCCGCCTGATCGAGGTAGACATCGTTGGTCGCCGGCGTGGTGAGGGCGCGGTCGAACGACAGGTTCGTGCAGGTGATGGGGTCGGATCCGCCTCCGCCCCCGCTGCACCCTGAGACGAGGATGACCGTGGCGCAGACGAGCGACAAGCGCAGGCGGTGGCCGACGGCGCGGCGATCGATCAAACAGACCTCCCCTGATCTCGAATATGGGTCCCGCAGCGGGGAGGTCAAGGACAACCAGGGAGGGGGCGGCCGAGGAACTTGACGAAAATTGTAAGGTCCTCGGGCCCCACGTAGGCATCGCCGTCCAGATCTCCGGCCGCGGAATAGGTCGGCTCGTCGGAGTTGAGATTCCAGGAACGGGCGATGGCGTTCAGGTCCAGGATGTCGACAGAGCAATCGAGGTTGGTGTCCGGTGTCTTGACGAATGTGACCGCATCCGACACGGACGTCGTCGCGAGATCAGGGTTGATCAGGGTCAGCGTGCGGCGACCGGGTGAGGCGAAATTGGAGACCAGGACGTAGGAGATCAAGTCACCGTCGGAGTTGAGCGCCAGGCGCGTGGTCAGGACGCCCAGTCCCAGGCCGACCGAGGCGCCGGCCTGGAGGTTGCGGCCTCGGACGACCAGGGTGTGCGACCGTCCGCGCATCAGGTAGATCGAGTCGCTGTCGAGATCCACCACGCTGTCGATGATCGGGAGCGGCTCGAGCGAGGCCGAGATGCGGGCGGAAACCTCAGGTGAGCCGGCGCTCTCGTTGCCGGCGATGTCGTAGGCGAAGACCGCCACGTAGTACGTGACATCGACTTGGAGATTATCGACCTGCGCGCTCGAGGCAGTGCCGGCCTCGATCGTCTCGGTATATTGTCCCGGGACTGTCCCCAGACGCAGACGGTACCCGGCGAGATCGGCCTCGGTATTGGACGCCCAACTGACGTCGAGTGTGGCCGCGCCCGCCGGATCAGAACCGGCGGACAGGCTCGCGATCAGTATGAACGCCGCGAGCCCCAAGGCTTTCGAGACAACGCATCGAGGACCCACCCGCACCCCGTTGCCCGGCGATCCCGCCCCGGAAGGGAGGGCCGATTCGGGTTGGCGCGGTGGTTAGCAAGGTCGGTGCCACAACCAATAGGGGAGAAGGCTCAAAACAAGCCGTGGACCAGGCCGGCGTCGTCGACGTCGATATTCTCGGCCGCAGGCACCGCCGAGAGCCCGGGCATCGTCATGATGCTCCCGACGAGCGGATAGATGAACCCTGCGCCGGCGGCGATCCGCACCTCCGAGATCGGGAGGGTGAATCCCTCCGGCCGGCCCTTGAGCTTCGGATCGTGGGACAGCGAGAGGGGGGTCTTGGCCATGCAGATCGGCAGGGCGGCGAAACCCTCGCGTCGCAGGAAATCGATCCGCTGCCTCGCCGCGTCGCTGTAGCTGACGCCGGCGGCCCCGTAGATCGAGCGGGCGATGGTCTCGATCTTCTCCTCGATCCCCATCTCGAGCGGATAGAGCGGCTTGAATCGCGACGGCGTGTCGCACGCCTTGATCACCGCCTCCGCCAGATCGAGGCCCCCCTCGCCGCCACGCCCCCAGACCTCGACCGGGACGGCCGCCAGGGCGCCGGCGGCGCTGGCAGCCCGCTGCACCGCGGCGACCTCTTCCGGCGAGTCGGACTCGAACCGGTTGATTGCGACGATTGCGGGCAAGCCGAACGTCTTCACGATTTCGATGTGCTTCGCGAGATTGGCGCAGCCCCGCGCGACGGCCCCCGGATCGGGCCGCTTCCAGGTCCCCGGCTCCTTGGTGTCGATGGCGGCGCCGCCGTGGAGCTTGAGCGCGCGAATGGAGCAGACGATGACGGCGGCCGAAGGCACGATCCCCGACACCCGGCACTTGATGTCGAACATTTTCTCCGCGCCGCATTCGGAGCCGAACCCGCTCTCCGTCACGACGTAATCGGCGAGCCGCAGCGCCATCCAGTCGGCGAGGATCGAGTTGTTCCCGTGCGCGACGTTGGCGAACGGGCCGCAGTGCACGATCATCGGGCCGCCCTCGATGTTCTGCACCAGGTTCGGCTTGATCGCCTCGCGCAGCACCGCGGTCATGGCGCCCTGCGCCTTGATCGCGGCCGCGCGGACGGGGCGGCCCTCACGGGTCTGACCGATCAGGATCCGCCCCAGACGCTCGCGCAGATCGGGCAGACCGGACGCCAGCGCAAGGATCGCCATCACCTCCGAGGCCGCGGTGATGTCGAATCCGGTTTCGCGCTCGACCCCGTTGGAGCCGCCGCCCACGCCGATCCGCACCCTTCGCAGGGCGCGGTCGTTCAGGTCCAGCGTCCGGCGCCAAAGCACCGCCGCCGGGTCGAGATCGAGGCGGTTCGCCTGGAAAAGATGGTTGTCGATCATGGCGGCCAGCAGGTTGTGGGCCGCGGCGACGGCGTGGAAGTCGCCGGTGAAATGAAGGTTGATCTCCTCGACGGGGAGGACCTGGGAGAGCCCTCCCCCGGTGGCGCCGCCTTTCACGCCGAAGACCGGTCCCATCGACGGCTGCCGAATCGTCCCGACCACCTTGCGCCCCAGTCGCCGCAGCGCCTGCGACAGGCCAATGGTCACGACGGTTTTCCCCTCGCCGAGCGGGGTGGGATTGATTCCCGTCACGCAGACATAGCGGCCCTGCGGGCGATCGCGCAGGCGCTCGAGGGCGGCGAGGGAGATTTTCGCCTTGTAACGCCCGTACGGCTCGAGCTCCTCCGGCAGGAGTCCGAGCGATTCCGCGATACCCTCGATGCGGACGAGCTTCGCACGGCGTGCGATGTCGAGATCGGTCATGGTCAAGGCGTCCTCCCTGCGGCGGGCGCCCCCTGCGCCAGCGCCTTCTTCAGCTCTTCGATTTCCGGGTCGCTCGGGTCGATGGCGATCGCCTTCTCCAGCTCCCCGCGGGCCGCGTCGCGATCGGCCAGACCGACGCGGGCGCGCCCGAGCAGCGCGTGCCCGCGGGCGGAATCGGCCACCTCGAGCGCCTTCTGCGCGGCGTCGGCCGCAACCGCCGCGTCGTGCCGTTGCAGAGCGATGGCGGCGTCGAGAAGGTGGTATTCCGACTGGTAGGGAGCCGCGTCGCTGGTCGCGGCATGAAGGATCTCGGCCGCGTCGTCCCATCGCTCCGCGCGGACCAGCAGGGCGGCCGCCTGATAGGAGGCCGTCGGGTAGCCCGGGAACTCCTGCAGGGCACGCCGCAGCAAGGTCAGTCGCCGCCGCGCGTCTCCCTCCGCCATTCCGCGGCAATAGGTCTCGAACGCGAGCAGCGGCGGCTCGATCAGCTTGGCGTGGCCCCGTCCGCCGGGCAGGTCGGCATCGCGGGCGAGCGCTTCGGCCAGACTGGCGTGCACCTCCATGAGGTCCTTGAGTCGCCCCTGACGCTCGATCCACGGCCGCGCCTGCTCGCTGCCCAGATCGATGAGACGCGCCGAGAGGGTGATCTGTCCCTCCTGCACGTTGAACCGGCCGAGGAGGAGCCGGCCGGGTCTCACTCCGGCGGGCCGGGCGCGCATCGAGCGCCCCAGCTCGAGGGAGCTCGCAAGCGTGATCGACGCGCCGGCGGGGATGCCGTTCCCCTCCAGGAGTACGGCCCGATCCTCGTCGTCGACCACCGCGGCGCCGTGGGTCTTGAGGTGCTCGCCGGTGTGCAGCGCCAGGCCGGTCGCGAGCCAGGCCAGCGTCGCGTCGTCGGCGGTGTTCTCGAACGGCAGGATCAGGAACCCGGGAGCCGGCGAGGGCGCCGCAAGGACGGCCCGGAACGCGAGCAGCGGGAGGAGCATCGCGGCCAGACGTCCGATCCTCACGCGCCCGCCTTCTTCAAGCGCCCATCCGCCGCAGTCTCCTCGCCGCTTTCGCAGCGGCCGAAGAACATCTTCCCCGCGGTCGTCTGGAGGACCGAGGTCACGGTGATGTCGATACTGCGCCCGAGGAAGCGCTTGGCGTTGTCGACCACCACCATGGTGCCGTCGTCGAGGTAGCCGACCCCCTGGTTCGGCTCCTTCCCCTCCTTCAGGATGAAGAGGTTCATCGGCTCTCCCGGAAGCACGACCGGTTTGAGCGAGTTGGCCAGCATGTTGATGTTCAGGACGCGGACGCCGCGCAGCTCGGCCACCTTGTTGAGGTTGAAGTCGTTGGTGATGATCCTCCCCGACATCCGCCTGGCGAGCTCGATCAGCTTGAGGTCGACGTCCTTGATCTCCGGGAAGTCCTGCTCCGGGAAGACGACCCGGACGTCGGGGTCCTTCTTGATCCTCTGCAGGATCTCGAGACCCTTTCGTCCACGGTTGCGCTTCATGCCGTCCGACGAGTCGGCGACCTGCTGCAGCTCGCGCAGCACGAACTGCGGCACCACCAGGGTGCCGTCGACGAAACCGGTCTCGCACACGTCGGCGATCCGCCCGTCGATGATCGCGCTGGTGTCGAGGATCTTGTAGTTCTGCTCGCGCGTCGTCCCGATCCAGGACGAGCGCATGCTCCGGGGGGAGAGCCGCCCGGCATGGGCGGCGCCCAGCGCCAGGCCGCCGTAGAGGAAGAGCAGGACCAGGAAGAGGCGCAGCGCGGCCGGCGGGAACCCGGGGAGCGCCTCCTCGGGCAGGACGTGGAGCACGACCGCGACCGTCACGCCGCCGATCAGGAGACCGGCCAGGCCGCCCGCCAGGACCGCCGGCTCGAGACCACGCAGTAGTTTCTCCAGGCCGAGGATGAGACCGGCGGCAAGCAGCCCGGCGACCGGTCCCGCCAGGTCGAACGGGTGCAGCGACGGGGTGCGTGCCGACCAGCCGAGAAGAACGGCGGTCGCGATCAACCCGCAACGGAGAACCCACCTGCCCACGTGTTCACCTCGTGGTCCCGGCCGGGAAGCGGACGGTGTCCGCCCGGAAGGACCTTGCATCATAGCGCCCCCGGCCCGGCTCATTCCAGAGGCGGGAGGGATCCGGTGGCGCCGGACGGAGCTCCGTCGCCGATCACGACGCGGGGGACGCGGGGGCCGATTCGGGCGAGGATCTCCCAGGGGATGGTTCCGCAGGCGGCCGCAAGCTGGTCGGCGCCGATCGCGTCCCCCCCCTGGCGGCCGATGAGGACCGCCACGTCCCCGGGCGCCGCGTCCGGCACGGCGGTGACGTCGATCGTCGTCAGATCCATGCTGATTCGTCCGGCGATCGGCACCCTGCGGCCGCGCACCAGGACCGAGCCCCGGTTCGAGGCGGCGCGTGGCAGGCCGTCGGCGTAGCCGATCGGAAGCGTGGCGATGCGGGCAGGCGTGGCGGCGCGCCAGGTCCGCCCGTAGCCCACCGAGCCTCCGGCCGGCACCTCGCGCACGTCGACGATCCGGCTCTTGAGGGTCAAAACCGGGCGGACGGGCAGCGTCGTGCCGCGCGCCTCCGGGTTGTAGCCATAGAGCAGGAGCCCCGGCCGGACAAGGGTCATCCACGTGGCGCGATGATCGAGGACCGCGGGGCTGTTGGCCAGGTGCAGCAGCTCCGGCCGCAGGCCCTTCTCGCGGAGCACGTTGACCGCCCGGAGAAAGGTCTGCAGCTGCTGCGTCGTGTAGGGATCCGCGGGCTCGTCGGCGGCCGCGAGGTGCGAGAAGGCGCCGGTGACGTCGATCGACGGCGTCGCCGCGAGCGTGACCGCCAGCGCTTCCACGTCGACCGCGGGCACGCCCAGCCGCCCCATCCCGGTGTCGATCTTCACGTGCGCTCTCGCGACCACGCCGCGTCGCGTCGCCGCGCCGCCGAGCGCCTCCACCTGTTCCCGACGGAACAGCGCCGTGGTCAGCTCGTTCGCAAGGACGAGATCGGCCTGGGCGGCGACGAACCCGCCCAGGACCAGGATGGGCGCCCGGACGCCCGACTCACGCAGGGCCACGCCCTCTTCGGGCAGCGCCACGCCCAGCCACTCGATCCCCTCACGCTCGAGACGGCGCGCCACCGTCACCGCGCCGTGGCCGTAGGCGTCGGCCTTGACCACCGCCAGGACGCCGGCGCCGCCGAGGCGGCCGCGCACGCAGGTCAGGTTGTGGGCCAGCGCCGCGAGATCGATCTCGACCCAGGTCGGCCGTTGCTGATCGAGCGGCAACCCGCTCACTCGTTGCGCCACTCCAGCTCTTCGAAGCGGGTGTACTCGCGGATGAAGGCGAGGTCGAGGTTTCCGATCGGGCCGTTGCGCTGCTTGGCGATGATGATCTGCGCCCGCCCCCGGTTCTCCTCGGTCGGCTTGTAGACCTCTTCGCGGTAGATGAACATCACGAGGTCGGCGTCCTGCTCGATGGCGCCGGACTCGCGCAGGTCGGAGAGCTGTGGGCGGCGGTCGTTGCCGCGCTGCTCCGGCGCGCGCGACAGCTGCGAGATGGCGATGACCGGCACGCGCAGCTCCTTGGCGAGCTCCTTGAGCGAGCGGGAGATCTCCGAGATCTCCTGGTTGCGGTTCTCCGCCCGGCCGCGGCCGCGCATCAGCTGCAGGTAGTCGACGATGAGCAGATCGAGACCGTGCTCCATCTTCAGCCGCCGGCTCTTGGCGCGCATCTCGAGAACGCCGGTGCCCGCCGTGTCGTCGATGAAGATCGGCATCCCGGCCAGCTCGCCGAACGCGGCGGTGAGGCGCCCCCACTCCTCGCGGCCCAATCGTCCCGTCCGCATGCGGTGCGCGTCGATACGCGCCTGCCCGGTCAGCAGGCGCAGGAAGAGCTGCTCGCGCGACATCTCCAGCGAGAACACGCCGATCGCCTTGCCGTCCCGCGCCGCGTGCTGCGCGATGTTGAGGGCGAAGGAGGTCTTCCCCATGCCGGGCCGCGCGGCGACGACCACCAGGTCGGAGGGCTGCAGACCCGAGGTCATCTCGTTCAGGGTCGGGAAGCCGGTGGCCAGACCGGTCACCAGCTCGCGGTGCTCCGACAGGCGCTCGATCGTCTTGAGGCTCTGGTCGGCGATCGCCCGCATGGGGAGGAAGCCGGTGCGCATCTGGTCCTGGGCGATCTCGAACACCAGGCGCTCGGACTGGTCGAGGATCTCGTCGACGTCGCGCGAGCCCTCATAGGCGGTCTTGACGATCTCGCCGCCCGCGTCGATGAGCCGCCGCAGGACCGCCTTCTCGCGGACGATCTTGGCGTAATGCTCGATGTTGGAGGAATGCGGCACGCCGTCGATCAGGGACGCGATGTACGCCGGCCCGCCGACCGCCTCGAGATCGCCGCTGCGGACCAGCTCCTCCTTCACGGTCACGGGATCGATGGCGGTGGCGCGCTCGGAGAGGACCGCCATCACCTTGAAGATCCGCCGGTGCGGGTCGCGGTAGAAGTCGCTCTCGGCGAGGATCTCCTGCGCGCGGTTGATGGCGGTGTTCTCGAGGAGGATGGCGCCCAGGACGGAGCGCTCGGCGTCCACGCTGTGGGGGACGTTCCTGTCGAGAGTGATGTCTCCGGCCATCGAATGTCCCCGGCGGGGCGGCGCGAATGTCGCGAGACGCGGGTCATCTTAGCACACGCATTCGGCCCCTCCTGCGGCGTCGATCGCGCCCTGCGGCGGGCGCGCGTTGCGGCCGCGGCGAGGGGTCTGCTACCATCGGCGCGGGCCGGAGTGAAACGGATGGTCGCCGCCCGGTGCCGCGAGGTCCGGGGGGAGGAAAGTCCGAACTCCACAGGGCATTGCGCTGGGTAACACCCAGTCCCGGTGACGGGAAGGAAAGTGCCACAGAGAACAGACCGCCGGGAGAGCAGGCTCGTCCTGATCTTCAGGCAAGGGTGAAACGGTGGGGTAAGAGCCCACCAGCGCTCCGGGTGACCGGGGCGGCTCGGCAAACCCCGCAAGGAGCAAGGCCAAATAGGGGAGCGCACCGGGTGGCCCGCCCGAGCTCCCGGGTCGGTCGCTTGGCGGCGCGGCTGCGGACCGGCGCAAGCCGGGCCCTCCGGGCGTGCCGCCGCCCGCGCGGGAGACCGCGTGGGTAGAGGAATGACCATCGGCCGCGGGCGACCGCGGCAACAGGATTCGGCTTACGGTTCACTCCGGCCCATCGCCCGTCCGTGAATCACCCGAGTTCGATCGCGCCGTCGATCGGCTGATGCCCTCGATCCAGAATCTCGCGCGCCGGATCTTCGCGCTCGGCGAGCTGAGTCTCGAGGAGTTCCGCTCGGCGGACCTGCTGGTCCGGTTCCTGCGTGCGGAGGGATTCCGCGTGCGCCGCGGCGTGGCGGGATTGCCCACCGCGTTCGTGGCGCGGCGCCAGGGAGTCCGCCCGCGCCCGCGCCTGGCCCTCCTGGCGGAATACGACGCCCTCCCCGGCATCGGGCACGCCTGCGGACACAACCTGATCGGCGCCGCCGCGTGCGGCGCCGCGGCGATCGCCGCGCGCGTCTCGCGGGACGCGGGGACGATCGTCGTCTACGGCACGCCGGCGGAGGAGACCCTCGGCGGCAAGGTGGCCATGACGCGGCGCGGGCTCTTCCGGGGCCTCGACGCCGCGCTGATGTTCCATCCCTCGACGGAGGACCGCGTCGCCACCACCTCGCTCGCCTGTCACTCCCTGGAGGTGACCTACCTCGGACGGGCGGCGCACGCGGTCGCGGCGCCGGAGACGGGGATCAACGCGCTCACCTCGGTCCTGCGTCTGTTCGCGGCGGTCGATCGGCTGCCGGAGCGCCTGCCGCGGGGCGCGCGGCTCGCCGGCATCATCGCCGAAGGCGGGGCACGGCCGAACATCGTTCCGGAGCGCGCCGTCGCGCGGTTCACGCTGCGCGCCCGAACGCGGCGCGATCTGGCGCGCGTGGAGAGCGCCTTCCGGTCGGCCGCCCGCAGGGCGGGGCGCGTCACGGGGGCGCGCGTGCGCATCCGGCCGCTCGATCTTCCGTACGACGAGATGAGGACCAACGAGACCCTGGCGCGAATCTTCCGGGAGGAGCTCGCGGCGCTGGGCCGCCGCGCCGTCGAGACGCCCCGGCGGCGCATGGGCTCGCTCGACATGGGAAACGTCAGCCAGGTCGTGCCCGCGATCCATCCTTACGTCGCCATCGCTCCGGTCACGACGCCGCTCCACTCGCGGGCGTTCGCGCGGCGGGCCGGCGGCCGGTCAGGCCGCCGGGGGCTCGAGGTCGCGACGCGTGCGCTGGCGGCGACCGCTCTGCGGCTGATCGCGGACCCGGAGATCGTCGAAGCCGCGCGTCGCGAGTTCGCCGCGGGCGGCGGGCGGCGCCGCGCGCGCCTCGCGCGCCTCGCGCGTCGCGCCCGGCGGGCGGCATGAGAGCTCTCCTGGCGCCGGCGCTCGTCCCCGGCGATCGGATCGGCGTCGTCGCGCCCGCGGGGCCGGTGCGTCGCGGCGCGATGGCCAGGGGCATGGCGGTTTTGCGCGCGCGGGGGTTCGAGGTGGTGCCGGGGGCGCACCTGTTCGATCGACGGGCCTATCTGGCCGGCGCCGATCGGGATCGCGCCGCCGATCTCAACCGGATGATCGCCGACCCCTCCCTGCGCGCCGTCTGGTTCGCGCGCGGCGGCTACGGCAGCCACAGGATCGTCGAGCAGGTCGATTTCCGCCCGCTGCGCCGCCGCCCCAAGCTCCTCATCGGCTACAGCGACGTCACCGTCCTTCAGGCCGCGGCCTGGAGGCAATGCCGTCTTTCGACCCTTCAGGGTCCCATGGTGGCGCAGCTCGGAGAGCCGCGAGCCTATGACGCCCGGTCGCTGTGGGCGGCGGTCTCGGGCGAGGCGCTCGAGTTCGCGCTTCCGGCGCGCACCATCCTCCGCCCGGGCCGCGCGCGCGCGCCGATCGTCGGCGGATGCCTCGCGCCGCTCGTCGCCCTCCTCGGGACGCCCTACATGCCGCCCACGGCCGGCGCCATCCTGTTCTGGGAGGAGGTCAACGAGGAGCCGTTCCGGATCGATCGGATGCTGGCGCAGCTGCGCCTGGCGGGGGTGCTGCGCCATCTCGCAGGGATGATCGTCGGCCGGCTGGTCGACTGCCGGGCGCGCCGCCCCGGCCAGCAGGTTCCGCTCGCCGCGATCCTCGCGACCCACCTCGCGGGGACGCGTTACCCCGTGGTGGTCGATTTTCCCGCCGGACACTGCGAGGGCAAACGAACGCTGCCGCTCGGGCGCGTGGCGCGGCTCGACACCTCGGCGCGCCGGCTCACCTTCACCGCTGCGCGCTGATCAGCGCACCGTGAAGTGAATCTCCCGATCGAGCGACTGCCCGTTCGTCTTGTCGGTGATCTTCGCCGTCATCCGGAATTCCGCCGGGAGCACCTGGGTCGGCAGGATGAGCTCCTTGATGTCGACGGCGTAGAGCTCGACCTGGCCCACGGGCTTGACGATCGGCTTGCGGAACGGCTTCCAGCCCGTGCCGTCCTTCAGGAAGAAGGCGTATGTCGCCTCGAGATTCGGCTTGCCGCTCGTGGCGTCGTTGCCGGGGTTGTAGATCTGGTAGTAGAAGGCCAGTGTATCGGTCTTCGTGAGAGACGGATTGGCCCGCGGAACGATCCGGAACGAGCCGACCGAGAACAGTCCCGACCCCTTGGACGCGTCGTCGGGCCCGACGCTCTCGTCCTGCTTTCCAAACTGGGCCAGCAGGCTGACGGAGCTCGTGTCGAACTGCTTGGCGCCGAAATCGGGGACCTGGATTGCGGACACCAGGCTGCCCATCTGGCCCTTCATGACCTTGTCCTCGAGCACGATGATCTGCTTCCAGGCGCCCGGCTTGAGATTGCGTCGCGCCTGGTAGAGGAACGAGCCGGCGGGCGAGTCCGTGAGCGACGCGGGCACGAACGGCAGATCCCCGGTCAGATTGAACACCCGCCCCTCGCCCGACGCCGGCGCCAGCCGGCCGAAGGCGAAGATTCCCTGATTGCCGCTGCCGTGCGCGGCGTCGCGCGGCACCTCGATGGTGGTCACCACCAGCGTGCTGCCGTCCATCGCGGCGTAGAAGTCGTTGGTCACCTGGAACAGCACGTCCGTCGGGCCGCCGCCCTTCGCGGCGAGCGCGTCGAGAATCGGGATCTGGCGCTGGGTCTCGGGAGAGGTGTCCTCGACGTGCTCCTTGACCGGGGCCTGCGCCAGATCGCCCTCTCCGGGCTGCGGCACCAATTGCGGGATCTTCCAGCCGATGCCGCGCGTCTCCGGGTGGGCGGCGACGTAGGTCTCGAACGTCTTCGGCGAGCGCAGGAGGATGCCCGTCTCGACGGGGGCGAAGCTGAACGTGAGCTTTTCCTTGATGCCGTTGATCTCGCTCGGCTCGTAGTCCCAGTAGGTGTAACGGGAGTCCTTGCGCGTCGCGGTCGGAGGGCCGAGCATCAGGAACACGCGGCCCAGGTCGGTCACCGAGCCCGCGCGGATGATGTCCTTGTAGCTCTTGTCGGCCTGCGTCACCCGCTGCCAGAAGATCACCTGGAACTCGTTCTCCGGCGTTCCCGGAGTGGGGTCGCGCTTCTCCCAGAACGTCTTGGCGAACGCGGCACGCTCCTCGTCGGTATGGAGCTTCTTGAACTCCTTCGTCTCGTCGTCGGTCATCAGCCATTGGACCGGCCCCTTGAGCCAGTCCTTGTTGGGGATCTTCCAGTCGGGGGGTTCGGCGGCGCGCGCCGGGCCTGCCGCGAGGGACAGGAGGAGCAGCGCCACAGCCGAAGAGCGGATCGTCATCGGCACCTCGTTGTCATGGACCTCGTTCTTGAGGGCTGCGGATTATACCGACCTCGATCCGGAGCGTCAAACAACGCGCGCGGTACCCGCTCCCTCGGCGCGGAGCCGGTCCTCATATAATGCGCGGCACGGAGCGGTGCGATGCGGACCCTCAGGATGACGGTGGCATACGTCGGGACGCGGTTCGCCGGATGGCAGGTCCAGCCCGGCAGGCCGACGATCCAGGGCGTGCTGGAGGACCGGCTCTCGCGCATGCTCCAGGAGACGGTCCGGCTGGCGGGCGCCGGGCGCACCGACGCCGGTGTGCACGCGCTGGCCCAGGTCGCCAGCTTCACCACCGGGTGCCGCGTCCCGCTCGAAGGTCTGCGGCGCGGGCTGAACGCGCGGCTGCCGATCGACATCCGGATGCTCGCCGCGGAGGAGGTGCCCGACGGGTTCCACGCCCGCTCCGACGCGCGCGGCAAGGAATACCGCTACCGGATCAGCCGAGCCGAGGTCGTCTCGCCGTTCACGGCGCCGTTCGTGACGCCGGTCCTCGCCGCGCTCGACGTGCCGGCGATGCGGTCGGCGGCGCGCGGGATCGAAGGAAGACACGATTTCACCTCGTTCGTGCCGGCCGGCTGCACGATCGAGGATCGCGTACGGACCGTGACGCTGTCACGCCTGCATGAGGAGGGGGACGAGCTGGTCTATGTGGTCCGGGGGGAGGGGTTCCTGCGTCACATGGTGCGGACGATCGCCGGGACCTTGATCGAGGTGGGACGCGGGCGCATCCGGCCGACCGACCTCGGGGCCATCCTCGCGGCGCGCGATCGGCGCCGCGCCGGACCCTGCGCGCCGGCGCGCGGGCTCGCCCTGATGCGCGTCTTTTACGGCGGGGAGGATCGATGAAGCTCCTGGTGACCGGAGGCGCGGGATACGTCGGCGGGGCGGTGGCCCGGGGTCTGCGCGACGCGGGTCACGCGATCGTTATCGTGGACGACCTGAGGACCGGCCATCGCACGACGGCGGAGGGGTTCGATCTGCTGGTGGCCGACTTCGCCGACGCGGACCGGGTGGGCGCGCGTCTGGCGTCGGAGCGGTTCGACGGGATCATCCACCTGGCGGCGTCCAGCCTGGTCGGCGAATCGGTGGCGAAGCCCGCGCTCTACCAGGAGAACAATCTCCACAAGTCCCTGGCGCTCCTCGACCTGGCGCGCCGCCACGGCGTGGCGCGCTTCGTCTTCTCGTCGTCGGCGGCCGTCTACGGCGAGCCGGAGCATGTCCCGATCGACGAGACGCATCCGCTGCGGCCCACCAACCCGTACGGCGAGACCAAGCTCGCGTTCGAGCGCGCGCTCCAGGCGCACGCCGCGGCGCACGGCCTGTCGGCCGTCTCGCTGCGCTACTTCAACGCGGCGGGGGCGACGCGCGACGGCCGCCACGGCGAGGAGCACGAGCCGGAGACCCATCTCGTCCCCAACGTCCTGCGCGCCGCGGTCGAGGGACGTCCCGTGCCGGTCTTCGGCACCGACTACCCGACCGGGGACGGGACGGCGGTGCGCGACTACATCCACATCGAGGATCTCGCGGAAGCGCACCGGCTGGCGCTCGATCGGGCGGCGGCGCCCGGCCGCGCCGAGGCGTTCAACCTCGGCACCGGTCACGGCTATTCGGTGGAGGAGGTGATCGACGCGGCGCGACGGGTCACCGGCCGCCCCATCGCCATTCTCCCCGGACCGCGGCGTCCCGGCGATCCCGCGCGGTTGGTCGCCGCGGCCGGGCTGGCGACGAGGACGCTCGGCTGGACCCCGCGCACGCCGGGACTGGAAGGGATCCTGGAGACGGCCTGGGCTCACCTGCGCGCCGTCGGCCGCGCGTAGACGCGGCGCCCGGACGCGTTGTTGCCCCTCTTCGGAAGCCTGTGATAGAGTGCGACTTGGCGCAGATTTGGAGTCCGCCTTCCCCGCGTATGCCTGATCCTGTGAAAGAGCTTCAGGGGTTCATCGCCGACGGAACGCCCGACGCCGATCTCCTGGCGCGGGTCGATTTCGACCGCCTGCCGCGACACATCGCCATCATCATGGATGGGAACGGCCGCTGGGCGCGCATGCGGAGCCTGCCCCGGGTGGCCGGTCACCGCGCCGGGATCGCGGCGGTGCGCGACGTCGTGGAAGCGTCCGCGCGCCTCGGCTGCGAGGTCCTGACCCTCTACGCGTTCTCGGTGGAGAACTGGAAGCGGCCGCGGCTGGAGATCAACACCTTGATGGCGCTCCTGCGGGAGTACCTGCGCAAGGAGCTGCGCACCCTGCAGCAGAACAACATCGTCTTCAACGTCATCGGCCGGGTCGAGGAGCTGCACCACGCCGTGCGGCGCGATCTGACCGACACGATGGAGGCGACACGGGGGAACACCGGGCTGTTGTTCAACATCGCGCTGTCGTACGGCGGCCGCGCCGAGATCGTCGATGCCTGCAACCGCATCGTCGAGGAGCGCATCGCCCATCCCGCCGCACGGCCGCTCAACGAATCGGAGTTCGCGCGTTATCTCTACACCGCCGGCCAGCCCGATCCCGACCTCCTGATCCGCACCTCGGGAGAGCTGCGGATCAGCAACTTCCTCCTCTGGCAGATCGCCTACGCCGAGATCTGGGTGACCGATACGCTGTGGCCCGATTTCCGGCGCGGGGAGCTCCTGCGGGCGATCGTCGACTACCAGAAGCGCGAGCGGCGCTACGGTCGCGTCGAGGAGACCCCCGCACCGATCGCACTCTCGCCCGGCACCTGACCGAGTGAGCGCCGGTCCCGGGGTCAAGCGGATTCTCTCGGCGGTCGTCTTCCTGCCGGTCTTCTGGATCATCGTCAAGCGTTTCGGGCCCGCTCCGTACGGCGCGCTCCTGCTGGCCGCATCGCTGGTGGCCCTGTACGAGCTGTACGCCCTTGCGGCCGCCCGCGGCCATCGCTGCCACCGCGAGCTGGGGGTGGTGGTCGCCGTCCTGCTCCTCGCCTCGTTCGCGTTCCCCGTCCTGCGCCCCGAGTACGCCCTGGCGTTCGCTCTCTTCGCGCTTCCGGTGGCCTCGCTCCGGCGCGGCGGCGACTGGGGCCCGGTCTTCGGAGACATCGGCGCCACCTTCTTCGCGGCCGCGTTCGTCGGCCTCTCGTTCGGGTATCTCATGAGCCTGCGGCTCCTGACCGACCCTCCGAAGGGGGATGAGACCGGGAGCGACCTGGTCTTCCTGCTGTTCTTCGTCGTCTGGAGCAGCGACATGGCGGCCTACTACGTGGGGCACGCCTTCGGCCGGCGCCCGATGGCGCCCACGGTGAGCCCGAAGAAGACGATGGAAGGGGCCGCCGGCGGTCTCCTGGGAGCGGTGGCGGCGGCGTTCGTGGCGCGCGCCTGGTTCATTCACCGGCTGACGCCCGCGGACAGCCTCGTCCTCGGAATCGGTCTGGGCGCCGTCGGCATGGTCGGCGACCTGGTCGAATCGATGCTCAAGCGCGGCGCGGGGGTGAAGGACAGCGCGCGGCTGGTCCCCGGACACGGAGGAATTCTCGATCGGGTCGATTCACTGCTCTACGCGGCCCCCCTGCTCTATTACTATTACCTCCTTGCGATGAGGACGACATGAGACCCGGAAACGGGACGCGGCGGCGGGTGGCGGTGCTGGGCTCCACCGGATCGGTGGGGCAGCAGGCGCTCGATCTGGCCGAGCGGCTCCCGGAGCGCTTCGAGATCGTCGCGCTGGCGGCCGGCTCCAACGCCGCCCTGCTGGCGGACCAGATCCGCCGCCACCGTCCGCGTCTGGCGGCGATCGCGGACGACAGCCGGCGCGGCGAGCTCGAGACGGCCGCGCGCGAGGCGCGTTGCGAGATCGCCTGCGGCGAAGCGGGGATCCTTTCGGTCGCGGGTCTGGAGGACGTCGACGTGGTGCTCGCCGCGATCGTCGGCGCCGCCGGACTCAAGTCGACCTGGCACGCGCTGCGCCAGGGGCGGCGCGTGGCGCTCGCCAACAAGGAAAGTCTGGTGATGGCGGGGGGGCTGATGCGGGAGGCGATCGCGACCCGGGGCGGGAGCCTGGTCCCGGTCGACAGCGAGCACTCGGCCCTGCATCAGTGCCTGCGCGGCGAGCGCATCGAGGAAGTCCGTCGGCTCATCCTCACGGCCTCGGGCGGGCCGTTTCGAACCACGCCCTTAGAGCGGCTCGCCGCGGTGACGCCCGAGGAGGCGCTGCGCCACCCGACCTGGGACATGGGCAAGAAGGTCAGCATCGACAGCGCCACGCTGATGAACAAGGGGCTCGAGGTGATCGAGGCGCACTGGCTCTTCGGCCTGCCGGGCGATCGGATCGACGTCGTGATCCATCCCCAGAGCAGCGTGCACTCGATGGTCGAGATGACCGACGGTTCGGTGATCTGCCAGATCGGCGTGCCCGACATGCGGGCGCCCATCCAGTACGCGCTCGGATTCCCCGATCGCTTCCCGGGACCGGTGTCGCCGTTCGACTTCCAGCAGCCGCGGAGCTTCGAGTTCCTGCCGGTCGATCGCCGCCGCTTCCCGAGCCTCGATCTGGCGTACGCCGCCTTGCGCGCCGGCGGCACGGCGCCGGCGGTGCTCAACGCGGCCAACGAGGTGGCGGTCGGCGCCTTCCTCGACCGCCGTCTCGAGTTTCCCGGCATCACGAGGCTGGTGAGCGAGGTCCTGGAACGGCACGAGACGCGGCCGGTCGGCTCCCTCGACGACGTTCTCGAGGGCGACCGCGCCGCACGGCGCAGGGCGGAGGAGATCCTTTCGATGCAGGTGAGATCATGATGGGGATCGCGTCGGGACCGCTGGCGTTCATCGGCGTTCTCGGCTCGGTCGTCCTGTTCCACGAGTACGGCCATTACCTGGCGGCGAAGGCGTTCGGGATCACGGTGGAGGTGTTCTCGGTCGGATTCGGGCCGCGCATCTGGGGATTCACGCGCGGCGGCACCGAGTACCGCCTGTCCTGGATCCCGCTCGGCGGATACGTGAAGCTGCGGGGGGAGAGCGCCCCGGAGGACGGCCGGGCGCCCGAGCCCGGGGACATGATGGCGCACTCGCGCCTGCAGCGCTTCATCGTCTTCGTGATGGGCGCGGTCTTCAACCTCGCCACGGCGTTCGGTCTGACCACCCTCATCTTCATGAAGGGGGTCCCCGAGTTCTCCTACCTGTACGAGGCGCCGGTGGTGGGGGAGGTCGATCCCGAGTCGCCGGCGCGCGAGGCCGGCATCCAGCCGGGCGACCGGATCGTCTCTTTCGGCGGCCAGCCGGTGGCGACCTGGAAGGAGCTGCAGATCGACATGCTCCTGAGCCCGCGGCAGACCAAGGACGTCGTCCTCGATCGATCCGGCCAGCGGGTGGAGACCAGGCTGACGATTCAATCGACGGCGGGCGACGTCGGCCGGCCGGGGATCTTCCCGGCCACCGGCGTGCTCGTCGGCGGGCTGAGGCCGGGATGGCCGGCCGAGAAGGCGGGTCTGAAGCGCGGCGACCGGATCGTCAGCATCGACGGCGTCGCCATGAGCACCGTCAACAAGGTGTACCAGACCATCCAGGGTGCTCCCGGCCGCGCGTTGCGGTTCAACATCGATCGCCAGGGCAGCGCGTTCGACGTGGAGATCACGCCGCGCGACGAGAGCGGCAAGGGGCTCATCGGGTTCCAGCCTACGCAGCCGTCGGTGACGCGCACCTATCCGTTCCTGGAGGCGGCGCGTCAGAGCCTGCGCCAGAACGTCGAGTCGGTGGGACTGGTGTTCGAGACCTTCCGCAAGCTGATACGCCGCGAGCTGTCGTTCAAGGCGTTCTCCGGCCCGATCGACCTGTACCGCTTCTCGAGCGAGGCGGCCGAGGAGGGGCTGATTCCGTTCCTGCAGCTGATCGCGTTCGTCAGCCTGCAGCTCGGGATCATCAACCTGTTCCCGATCCCCCCGCTCGACGGCGGGCACCTCTTCACGCTGACGCTCGAGGGCGCGCTGCGCCGCGACCTGTCGACCGCGATCAAGGAGCGCGTGATGCAGGCGGGGCTGATCCTCCTGCTTCTGTTCATGGGAACCATCATCTACTTCGACATCGCCAAGAATTTCTTCAACTGACGTCACGCGTCGGGGAGAGGACCGCGCCCGCATGACGCCCGAGAAGCCGGACCACCGCATCCTGTTCACGCCCGGACCCACGGAGGTCTCCCCCGAGATCCTCCGCGAGATGGCCCGCCCGGTCATCGGTCACCGCGGCGAAGAGATGCAATCGATCCTCGGCGATCTGGTGCCGCGCGCCCGGCAGCTGTTCGGCGCGCCGGCGCACGACATCTTCATCACCGCGTCGTCCGCCACCGGGTTGTGGGAGGCGGCCATCCGCAACTGCGTGGCGCGCCGGGTCCTGGTCCCGATCTGCGGCGCCTTCTCCGAGCGGTTCTTCGAGGTCGCGCAGGGGTGCGGCGTGGCGGTCGATCGCCTCGATGCCGACTGGGGTAGTCCCGTCGACCCGCAGGCGATCGACACGAAGCTCGCGACCGGGCGGTACGACGCCGTGGCGATGGTCCACAACGAGACCTCGACCGGCGTGATGAACCCGCTGGCGGGGGTGGCCGAGGTGGTGCGGCGCCATCCCGACGTGCTCCTCCTCCTCGACGTCGTCTCCTCGCTCGGCGGGGTCCCGGTCGAGGTCGCGCGGCACGGGGTCGACGTCGCCCTGGCCTCGGTGCAGAAATGCCTCGCGCTGCCACCCGGGCTCGCCCTGTGCGCGGTGTCGGAGCGGGCCATGGAGCGCTCGCGCGGCCGGCAGGGGAAGGGGTATTACTTCGATTTCGTCCGCCTCAAGGGCTACTTCGATCGCCGCATGCCGATGGCGACGCCGTCGGTGAGCCACATCTTCGCGCTGCAGGCGCAGCTGCGGCGCATCGAGGCGGGCGGATTCGAGGAGCGCTACGCGCGGCATCGCGCCATGGCCGAGGTGGTGCGCTCCTGGGCCGAAGCGCGGTTCGAGCTGTTCGCGGCCGCCGGCTTCCGTTCCGACACCGTGACCTGCGTGCGCGAGCCGCGGGGCGGCGACGTGGCCGCGCTGCTCAAGGCGGTGGCCCGGCGCGGGTACGCCGTCGGCAGCGGCTATGGACGCCTCAAGGAGACCACCTTCCGGATCGGCCACATGGGCGACCACACGGTCGACGGCGTGCGCGCCCTTCTGGGCGTGATCGACGGCGTGCTCGCCGAGGCGGGGCGATGAAGATCCTGATCTCCGACCGCGTCTCGAAGACCTGCGCCGAGGTCCTGCGCGCCGCGGGTCTCGAACCCGACGAGCGACCCGGTCTGGCGCCGGACGCGCTGCGCGCGGCGATCCAGGGGGCCGTCGGGCTCGTCGTCCGGTCGGATACCCGCGTCACCGAGGAGCTGATCGCGGCGGCGCCGGCGCTGCGGGTGATCGGCCGCGCCGGCGCGGGGGTGGACAACATCGACGTTCCGGCGGCGACGCGGCGCGGTGTGGTGGTGATGAACGCCCCGGGTGAGAACACCATCTCCGCCGCCGAGCACACAATGTCGATGATCCTGGCGCTGGCGCGCCGGATCCCCGCCGCCGATCGCTCGGTCCGGGCCGGGCGCTGGGAGCGCGGCTCGGCGTTCATGGGGGTGGAGCTGTACGGCAAGACGCTCGGCGTGCTCGGGGTCGGCAAGGTGGGTCGCGAGGTGGCGTCGCGCGCCCGGGCGTTCGGCATGCAGGTGATCGGGTTCGACCCCGTGCTCACCGGCGAGGCGGCGTCCCGTCTCGGCGTCAGCCTGGTGCCGCTCGAGGAGGTGCTGGAGCGCTCCGACATGATCACGCTGCACCTGCCGCTGACGCCCGAGACCCGTCATCTCATCGGGGCCGCGCAGCTGAAACGCTGCCGGCGCGGGGTGCGGATCATCAACGTGGCGCGCGGCGGTGTCATCGACGAGCAGGCGCTGGCGGAGGCGGTCCGGAGCGGGCACGTGGCGGGCGCCGCCCTCGATGTCTTCGAGAAGGAGCCGCCGGTCGGCAGCCCGCTGCTCGAGCTCGACGCGGTGGTGATGACGCCCCACCTCGGCGCCTCCACCGAAGAGGCGCAGGAGAAGGTCGCGGTGCGGATCGCCGAGCAGATGGTGGCCTACCTCAAGGAGGGCCGGGTGATCAACGCCGTGAACGCCGAGGGCGTCGATCCGAGCATCGAGCCGGCGCTCCTGCCGTACCGCGAGCTCTGCGGCCGTCTCGGCCGGCTCCTCTCGGCGCTCGGCAAGGGACCGTTCAACGAGGTGGTCCTGGAATACTCGGGGATCCTCAGCGAGCTGCCGAACCGCCCCCTGACCGCGTCGTTCCTCAAGGGTCTCCTCGAGGGAAAGCTGTCCGACCCGGTGAACGCCGTGAACGCCGGAATGCTGGCCCGAGAGGCCGGTCTCCGGGTGCAGGAGATGCGCGCCACCGACACGAAGGACTTCACGGCGCTGGTCTCGGCCACGCTGCGCGGGCCGGGCGGGACGCGCTCCGTGTCGGGCACGATCTTCGGCAAGCGCGATCCGCGCCTGGTGCGGATCGACGAGTTCCAGCTCGACGCCATGCCCGAGGGCGAGATGCTGATCGTCAGCAACGACGATCGACCGGGCATGATCGGCCGCATCGGGACCCTGCTCGGCGGCGCCGGCATCAACATCGCCTACCTGTCGCTCGGCCGCGATCGATCCGGCGGCCGGGCCATCGCTGTCCTGAACCTCGACTCGGCCCCGCCCGATTCGGTCCTGCGGTCCCTCGCGGCGATCGAGGGCGTGCTCTGGGCCGAGCGCGTCGCCCTCTGACCGACCGCACTTCGCGCTGAGCCTCCTCCGAGCCGGGCCGCCGCCTGGTCCGTCCCGTCGCGGACGGCGCCGGCGCGGGTCGTCCGCATCCGGTCGCCAACCCGCACGCCGCCGGGCCCGCGGGGGACCGGCCGGCGGAGCGTCGATCGCGCCGTAACCCGCTCCAGTCAAGGCCTGCGTCGAAGCGCGCGATCCACGTCGGACGGGCGCGACGTCCGTGGCACGACCGCTGCACTTCCCTCCGCCGCCCGCACGACGGCGGGCGGGACCACGGGAGACGTATGACGAGCTTGGGGGAGCGGGGATGGATCACAACAACCGATCGGCTCTCCATCCGAACGATCCATCCCTTTACCGTGACGCGGGAGGGGGATCCGACGATCCCCCCTCCCCCAAGATTTTCCCTTTCCGTTCCACACGTCACTTTCTCCACAAGGAGGGACCATGAATCGGCAACTGCGTCTGGTCGGAGCGCTTCTGGTGATGGCGTTGGCCCTGGCGGCGGCGGTGCCGCCCGCGGCGGCGGCGCCACAGACCGTCACCGAGAAAATCAATGTCAACACCGCCTCGTCGGAGGAGCTCACGACGCTCCCCGGGATCGGCAAGGCCTACGCCGATCGAATCGTGGAGTACCGCGAGAAGAACGGGCCGTTCAAGAAGGTCGACGACCTCCTGAACGTGCGCGGCATCGGCGAGAAGACCCTGGAGCGGATCCGGGATCGGGTCACGGTCGCCAAGTGATCCGACGCGGTGGCGGGGAGGGCTACTCGCTCGTCGAGGCCCTCCTCGCCCTCGCGATCCTCGGGCTGTTCCTCACCGTTTCGGTGCCGGCGTTCGGCGCCGCCCTGTCGCGCGCCCGCGTGGCGGCCGCCGCGCGCGAGATGGCGTCGGAGATGGCCCGCCTCCGGTCGGACGCGATCGCCATGCGACGCGGCGTCGGGTGGCGCTTCTCGACGGCGGGAGGTCGCCGGCAGTACGCCGTCTACGCCGACGGGGACGGTGACGGCCTTCGCGCCGACGACATCGCCTCCGGGCGCGACCCGCTCCTGGTGGCGGCGCGCGATCTGCCCTCGCGCTGGGAGGGGATCGATTTCGGGCTGCTCGACGCGGCGATCCCCGAGGTGCCGCCTTCATCGGGGGTCCTGGCGCCCGGATCCGATCCGGTCCGGTTCGGCTCTTCGGACATCGTGAGCTTCACGCCCTGGGGTACGGCCAGCTCGGGGACTCTCTATATCAGCGACGCGCGCGACTCGGTGTTCGCGGTCGTGCTCTACGGCCACACCGGTCGGATCAGGACCTGGCGGTTCGATCGCGAGCTGTGGCGCTGGATACGCTGATCGCGGGCCGGGCGCCCGCCCGGCCGGTGGCCGCTTCTAGAGCGCGGGCAGGTAGACCAGCAGATCCGAGAACTTGTGCAGCAGCCGATCGGGCCGGCGCGCCAGCAGGTCGTCGCGCGAGGCGGAGCCGGTCGGCAGGGCGAAGACCGCCACTCCGGCGTTGCGCGCCACCTCGATGTCGAGCGGCATGTCGCCGACGTACAGCGTCTCGTCCGAGCCGAGCCCCAGGCGGCTCATGATGATCTCCAGCATCTCGGGGTCGGGCTTCGGCCGCTCGACGTCGTTGGGTCCGAGCACTTCCACGAAGAGGTGCTCGAGGTCCAGCGCTTTCAGGATGTCGCGCGCGAAGTAGGACGGCTTGTTGGTGGCGATCGCCATCTGGTAGGTGCGCCGGTCGAGCTCCTCGATCGTCTCGCGCACCTGAGGGAGAATCTTCGTCCGGCTCTCGCAGATGGTCGCGTAGCGCTCGCGGAAGAGGCGCACGCCCTCGGCGACCTGCTCGAGGCCGATGGCGGCTTCGATCAGGTGCTCCAGTCCGTGCCCGACCATTCCCTTCACCTCGCCGACCGGCAGGGGCGGCTTCCCGAACGCCTCGCGAACGTGATTGAGGCTCTCGGTGATGGGCTCGTAGGAATCGATCAGGGTGCCGTCGAAGTCGAAGATGATCCCGCGGATCAAGTCGGTCTCCGCTGTGGCGCACATCCTAGCATCGGCCGCGCCGGCGGATCAAGACGAGCCGGAGCGCGTGCTAGACTTCCCCTCCCCGCGAGGGAGACACCGCTGGAGGCTCTGTGGATTGGGCGCTGGTCGTCCTGAGGGCGGCCCTCTTCTTTTATGCCGCGGGGTTCGTCAGCGCGCTCGCGGCGCTCTGGGGAGGGCCGCGCGGGTTCTCCCGCGTCACCCCCTGGCTGGCGGGTGTCGGCGCCGTCTGTCACACCCTGGCGCTGTTCCTTCTCGGCGGGACTCTCGG
>Ga0134121_10001115_pt1 | contig 26092 bp, 25 predicted proteins | sample KB301_FD_96463 | JGI IMG/M metagenome (GOLD analysis project Ga0134121, IMG submission 96463) | Terrestrial soil microbial communities without Nitrogen fertilizer from Kellogg Biological Station, Michigan, USA - KB3-0-1 | ecosystem: Environmental > Terrestrial > Soil > Unclassified ... | reverse complement strand
GTTTTCTCGCGCCGTTTTGTCGTAATCATAAAGTGATCGATGGTTACGATCAGGAGCCTTGGCGCTTCGGAAAGTATTACGAAGACATCATTCGCAAGTATCTGAAGCTCCGCTACGCGCTCTTGCCATATCTATACACGGCTTTGGAAGAAGCGCATCGAACCGGTGTGCCGCCGTTTCGGCCGCTGTTGCTCAACTACCAGGATGATCCGAACACGTACAATCTCGACGACCAGTTTATGGTCGGCAACGATCTACTCGTCGCGCCGATCGTGAAACCTGACGTGACGCGGCGTCTGGTCTATCTGCCGGCGGGTAGTTGGTATGACTACTGGACGAATAAGAAATACGCAGGCGGGACGATGATCAGCGTCGACGCGCCGCTCGATGTGGTTCCGATGTTTGTGCGCGCCGGTGCGATGATTCCGGTCTGGCCAGCGATAAACTACATCGGCGAAAAGCCTGTGGACTCGATTACATTCGACATCTACCCTGACGATTCCGGCTCAGCCTTGGCGACGCTCTACCAAGACGACGGCTTGAGTCCTGCCTACAAGACCGGCGCTTTCCTTCGGACAACATTGACTGCGCGACGCGGCCCGCGCGGCTTTGCCGTCTCGACGTCGGTCGAAGGCAGCTACAATCCCGGCCCACGAAAGTTTGAGTACGTCGATAAGTCCGCGAAGCGGACGAAAGAATAAAGCCTGGGGCGCAAGCCCCAGGATCATTGATAGAAAAAGCATTCGAGCCCGCGAAGCGGCCGACAGCCCCAAAGAAATCACGCGCTGTCGCCCGCTTCGCGGGCTCTACCGGTATTTGGGGTTCGCGATCCTGGGGTTTGCGCCCCAGGCTTTATGCTTTCGCCCGCTTCGCGGGCTCTACCGGTATTTGGGGTTCGCGATCCTGGGGCTTGCGCCCCAGGCTTTATGCTGCCGTCCGCTTCGCGGACTCGGATCCTCTACAACGATTCGAGAAACGAGATGAGCTGCCTCTTTTGCAAAGGCGTCAACGCAGCGTACCGGTTGCGCACCTGTGTCGCCTCACCGGCGTGACGCAAGATCGCTTCATTAAACGTCAGCGATTCGCCGTCGTGCATCAGGTTTGTGCGGGTGCGCACGCCCCAGAGCGGCGCCGTGCGAACACGCGTTCGCGTGATTGGACCACCGTTCTGAACGATCAAATCTCCCGTGCCAATATCGTGGAGCAGGAAGTCGCCAAACGGGTGAATGGTTTTGCGCGCCAACGCCTCAGGCACGCGGAACGCGCCGCCATTGATCGGCTGGCACCTGTTCGCCGTCGTGATTGACGGCACATGACAAACGCTGCAACTGTACTGACCATTCATCGATTCAAACAGCGCCGCGCCTGCCTTGATATCAGTTACAAACTGCTTCTGGATATCGCGATCCTGCGGCGGCGCCTGCGTCGCACGCATGAACTCCGCAAACACGTCAACGTCCCGTTCGGTGTCTTCACCACACAGAATAGAAGGATCGTCGTCGCACGGCGTGTTATCCGGAACGGTGTCAAAAATAGTTCCGAAACCTACGAACCTTCCCAGTGAGGTGTTCTCGTCACGCACGAGAAAATTCGTGATGCCAATCTCGTTCAGGTACGCATCGCCTGAGAACGAAAGCAAACTTGCGTGCTGGTTTTTCCAACCAAAGCGACCTACACGCAGTCTTCCACCAGCCTCGAGCACGGGCACGTTGATTACGAGGCCATGCACTTCCTGGTTGGTTTGTCCCTTTTGTTTGTTCGCGATCGCGATCAAAGTACCGTCAGCAATCGCTTCGACAAAACCATCACCGAGTGTGTTGAGCGAGGTCCGAAAGGTTCGCGTCGGCTCTTCGTCGGTGATTGCCGTGCCGCCCGGAATGATCGCCGCAGTAAACAATGGTGGCACGCGTTCCTGCACTTTCGCGCTCTTGTGATCGTCGCTGTAATTCGGTGTCGGGATGCCACGGTTGTTGATTAACGAGCCGCCCGGCGCGTCGAAGAAGGTGTTGTCTTTGGTGTGGCCGGCCCGCAGCTCTGTGATCTGGCTGATCGCGCCGGTGACCGGATTCTGGTGACACTCGCGGCACGATTGTGCGTTGTAAACAGGTCCGAGCCCGTCGGCGACTTCGTCAACGTCTTCGAATATCGCTTTGTCGTCTTCGAAAGTTCCCGGCACTGGATCGACACAGTCTTCCAGCGGTTTGCCTTGTGGGATTAAGCCATTCGTTTCTCCATCAAAACCGTTTGCCAGTGCTTCACTGAACGGTGGTTGTGTGCACGCCTCAACAACGGCGGCTTCCGCCGACGTCGTCGACTTGGCGGCTTCCGGAGTGTCTGTTGTACTGAAGGTATATGTCGTGGTGTCGTCCTCAGCCACTCCTTCGAGATCGACTGAGCCGGTTGTATAGGTAGAGTCCGTAGTCTTCGCGACGTTTGCCTGATCGGCTTGCTGTGTTGTTTGAAAAGCTGCGGTGACGGTGGGAACAGTACGGTTGATGGCAGGCAAAATAAGGAGAGCTGCCAGGATCACGGCCAATGCGATAAGCCTTAAAGTACTCATTTGTTCTCCTTGATAGTGGATGCAATCCACTGGTAGACGGAAAGTTTGGGCCTTCCATCGGACAGAGAAAGAGGGCACACAACAGGACAGGGTTAAAACCTGGAGAACGGATCGCAAGCAGAGCGCGTGCGACTGACAGACCGGTCGGGAAGGGTTGAAGAATGTCTGCCGGCGGATCTTCGCCTGCTAAAGTCTTGGCGTCTCAACTCGGACCAGACGCGGATGGAGTTTTGAGGCTCTCACTGGTCGTTTGAAGCGTGGCGGAAGAATATATCTGTTTGTGACTTTGTCAATTTACATCATTGTCACAAATGCATCGCGCGGAGATTTCACTTCGCGGTGCGCTCGAGAACGATATCGAAGATGCCGGTTTGGAATTTCTGGCCGTTCACTTCGCGGTCTTCCCAGGTGATCGCGTTCTCGATGCGATACATCGGATCGTTCTTGTGCGGGTCGCCCTGGAAGTGAATCTCAGTCACGAGTGGTTGATAACCGGGACACACCGCGACGAGATGAAAGTGAGCGCAGCGCCAGAAATCACCGCTGGGATTCGGCCGATAAGGAATCGGGCGAATACTCTCCAGCTCGTATAAGCCCGACTCCGAAGAAATCAGCCGCCCACGATTGCGAAAGTCTGTCGTACCGTTTGAATACTTCTCCTGCATGTCGACATGCCAGAAGTCAAGCACGACTCCCGGCAGCGGGCGCCTCGTATCGTAAGCCCAGACGCGACCGGAGAGTATGAACGTCGTGCCGGGTTCGCCGGGCACACTCAGCTTGCCTCGAAACGGCGCACCCGTTCTGTAGAAAGGCCCATACGGCTGCGGCGTGACTTTCCGCAACTCGCCTTTGGGCGTGATCTCCTGTTGCGCCGGTCCCATCTGAATAAACACGCCGTCGCGATTTACTTGCTGCGTGGGCTGCGCGTGTGAGCACAGCACGAGTCCCGACACGCCGGTAGCAGCGAGTCCGATCGAACTTTGGCGGAGGAAATTTCGTCGTGTTGAATCGAACATGTTTTTGGCTCCTGTAGCGTAGAAACACTGCGGCACGGATTTTTGTGGTAAACATGTGACGAAATGGCCTGAGCCAGTGACGAAAAGGGAAGGTAAATGGCGCTAAGAATTTGTCTCGTTGTCCTGTTTGTGTTTGGGTCAGCCGCCGCACAAGTCAACGTGAAGCTGGTTACTGACGAAGCGGAAGCCGTGCTCAGTGTGCTCGCGAAACGCAAGGCGAATCAACCTATCGCCGAAACTGACTGGCAGCGAATTTTTCAGAGCGAAGGTTATGTGCGATTGAAGAAGCGCGAGACTTCGATGCAGCGCTCGTTCGAAGACGCTGACTTCAAGACATTCGTTTTATCTGGCGCGCTGGCGCAGCGTGCGCCGTCGCTCGAAGAGACGCTCGCGCGTTGGAAGAGCGCTGACGTTTCCGGAGCGGCGCGACTGGCCCTCGCATATTTACCGAGAGACGCGCAGATCCGCGCGAAGATTTATCCGGTGATCAAGCCACGCGAAAACAGTTTTGTATTCGAGGTCAAAGAGGATCCCGCGATCTTTCTTTATCTCGATCCGGCAGTGACTCAAAAGAAGTTTGAGAACACGCTTGCGCATGAGCTGCACCACATCGGCTACGGTGGGAGTTGTCCGGCAACGAGCACTGCAGCGGAGATCAAGAAGTTGCCGGCGAATGTGCAGACCGTAGTCACGTGGTTAGGCGGATTCGGTGAGGGATTCGCGATGCTCGCGGCCGCGGGTGGTCCGGACGTTCATCCGCATGCTGTCAGTAACGCTGACGAGCGCGCGCGTTGGGACAAAGACGTCGCAAACTTCGATAACGATCTCAAGAAGGTGGAACAGTTTTTCCTCGACATCCTCGGAAACAAGCTGACCGAAGATCAAATTCAGAAGACTGGATATTCGTTCTTCGGCGTTCAGGGACCGTGGTACACCGTCGGATGGAAAATGTCGGTCGTGATCGAGAAGACGTTCGGCCGCGCGAAGCTGATCGAATGTTTCTGCGACCAACGAAAGCTACTCGAGACGTACAACGAGGCTGCCGCGAAACACAAGCTGCCGCTGTGGTCCAGGACTATTGTCGACGCGTTACGGGGATGAGGATCTCGCGACGTCCGAACATGCGTGCGTCGATCGAGAATCCGCCCGGGCCGAGTAAGGCGATCACGACGGCGAGCACGACGACCTCGATATCCTGGATCGGATAAGGCGTCGTCCAAATCGCGAGCCCAAGCGAAGTCAATCCAATCAAGACTGCTGCAATCGGAGTCGCAAAACCCACCAACAGACACGCGGCACTGGCGAGGAGCAGCACAACGATCGACCATCCCGCCACACTCTCCACTGCTTGAAGGTAAGCAAGCGTTTGCACGATCACCGTCACAGCAACGAGCACGCGCAGCAGCAGTAAACCAAACCCCCGCCAGCTATCGGGAAATGAGGAAAAGAATCGTTGCAGATGAGTATCTCCTTTGCCGGGAAACTCTATCTGTTCTGAAAAAAGGATGAATCAAGCGAAGCAGGTAACTTTGGATACCACTTTGGTGTTATGCCACAAAAAGCAGAAGAATTTTTAGCCACAAAAAGGCACAAAAAGCACAAAATGATTCTTTGAGAAGTTAAGGCACCTGACTCTTCCACGCGAGAATTACGCGCCTTAACTCGTTCAAAAATTTTGTGCTTTTTGTGGCTAAAGTTGGATGATGCCGCGGCGGACGCCGATGGCGACGGCCTGTGTACGGTCAGCGGCGCCGAGCTTTTCCATGATGTGTTTGATGTGAACTTTGACGGTCTCTTCCGAGATGAAGAGGCGCTCGGCGATCTCGCGGTTGCGATTGCCGTCCGCGACTTCGCGCAATACCTCGACTTCACGCTCCGTCAGCCCTTCATCACTCATGTGCTCGAGCAGTTGCGACGCTATCTCGGGCGGGATTCGTTTCTTCCCGGCGTGAACCTGCCGAATCACGTCGAGCAATTCTGAAGGCGGCATGTTCTTCAGCAGGTAGCCGCGCGCGCCTGCCTGCAGCGCCCGTTGGACCTCGACGTCGCCTTCAAAAGTCGTGAGCATTACCAGTCGAGCTTCGGGAAACTCACTCCGGATCGCGATCAAAACATCGATGCCGCTCATGTCCGGCAGTCGCAGGTCGAGCAACGTCACGTCCGGTACGTGTTCCTTGAACCGTTGAATCGCCTCGCCACCCGTCGCGGCTTCACCAACAAGCACCATGTCCGGTTGATTGTTAATGAGGGCGGCAATGCCTTCACGCAGCAACGGATGATCGTCAACACTGAAGACTCGAATCGGTTGTTCATTGCTCATGGTCCTGCTTCGCTTTCTGAAACGCGACGTGGCTTGGAATCAATAGTTCGACTTCTGTCCCGGCGTTGGTGCGACTCAAAACTTTCAGCCGCGCGCCAATGTTTTCGGCACGCTCGCGCATGCCTGCGAGTCCCCAGTGTCCGTCTTTACCAGTTTGCAGCACTTGCTGATCGATCCCGGTGCCGTCGTCACGGACCAGGATGCGCAAATGCTTGGTTGCATATTCGAGCTCGACCTCGATCTTGCTCGCATGCGAATGACGAAACGCATTCGCCAAAGCCTCGCGGCCGATACGATAAGCTTCATCGCGAATGATCGGGTGCAGCTCACGCGGCGCGCCCGCGACGATCACGCGGTAGTCTTTGACCTGTTCGTTGCCAAACTCCTGTGCGGCTCGCGAGAACGCCGCTTCCAAACCGTCAGCATTATTACTCTTTGAACGAAGACCGCGCACCGCGTCGCGTCCTTCGTCGATTACCTGGCTCATCAACTGCATTACCCGACCGACGAGAGGTTTGGCAGGTGAGTCTTCCGCCAGGTGATCGTTGGCTACGTGCAACTGCATCGACGCGCTGACGAGTCCCTGCAAGAGCGTGTCGTGAAGATCCTGTGCGATGCGCGTGCGTTCGGCGAGTCGTTCTTCGAACCGGAGCTCGAGCTGAGTGTGAAGCTGGTGCACGCGCCAGCGATACAGAGCAAACAAAGCAAACAGGGCTGCTAAGACGAGCGAGAGCCGAAACCAAAGCGTGCGCCAGAACGGCGGCCGGCCTTCGACGATCGTGACGGCAACAACGCCATGACCGCGCGCCGGCAGTGTCGAGGTTATCGCGGCAGGCTCGTAATTCGATTCGACGAGCAGCGCAGCGTACTCGGTGCCGAGATGTGTTTGATTACTCCAGGTCGAATCTGGTCCGATTTTGGTAAACGGCGCATCGGCGAAGGGCTGCACGTACCAGTCTCCGCTGCGCGCGTATAAAACAATCTTTTGCTCGCTGCTCGCGCCTTTAACGTGTCCGCTGATCTCGTCGAGCTCGCGTCCGCCACCTTTCTCGGCGGGCGGCACGGTTGTGATCTCGATCGATGTTTGTTCATTCGAACGAGCACAACCACTAATCAAAAAGGCCAGCAGGCAGACTACACCGATCGCTGGGCCAGTACGACGCGGGAACATGATGAGATGATTATCTCCCATCCTGTGAATGCAAATCTAGCAGTCTTCTTTAACTCTGAACTACCTCAATAGTGGTAGCAAAAAAGTCTCCCATTGCGGGATGCCCGGTCCCTTCTGTTCAGTGACAATCCCACGTCAGAATTCGAAATATCTTAGCGGAGGAATTATGAGCACGATCACTACCAAAGACGGTACCCAGATCTATTACAACGACTGGGGCACCGGCCAACCCGTTGTTTTCAGTCATGGCTGGCCGCTATCGGCCGACGCTTTTGAAGATCAAATGTACTTTCTCGCTCAGCACGGCTTTCGCTGCATCGCACACGACCGGCGCGGTCACGGGCGCTCAAGCCAGCCATTGAACGGAAACAATATGGACACTTATGCCGACGATCTCGCCGAGCTTGTTAAAGCGCTCGATTTGAAAGATGCGGTTCATGTTGGTCATTCGACCGGCGGTGGCGAAGTCGCGCGTTACATCGGACGTCACGGCACTTCACGGGTTGCGAAAGCGGTGCTGATCAGCGCAGTACCTCCGTTGATGTTGAAGACTGATGCAAATCCGGCGGGCTCGCCGATCGAAGTGTTTGACGAGATTCGCAAGGGTGTGCAAACAGATCGCGCTCAATACTTCAGAGATCTAAGCTCGCCGTTCTATGGTGCGAATCATGGCGCAGAGGTTTCGCAAGGGCTGCGTGACTCTTTCTGGCTGCAAGGCATGTTGTGTGGGTACCCTGGAGCTTACGAATGCATCAAGGCGTTTTCTGAAACGGATTTCAACGAGGATTTGAAGAAGTTTGATGTGCCCACGCTGATTCTGCATGGCGACGACGATCAGATCGTTCCGATCGGCGCAGCGGCGTTGTTGTCGTCAAAAATCGTTAAGGGCGCGACGTTGAAAGTCTATCCGGGATATCCTCATGGAATGTGTCAGACACACAAGGATGAGATCAATGCAGATCTGCTGGCGTTCCTGAAGGGGGAGAAAGCGGCATCAGCGTGATTTACGCAGGTGAACGCGGATCGGTAAAATCTCAACATGGGTAATCCGATTCACATTCTATTGCAGACTACAATTCCAAACGTTGCAGACGATTGGAACATCGATCGATTTTCTTTATTGCGTGACCATCTCGCTTCGCTGAGTGACTACAAAGTCACGACGCGCAATCGCGAAGCGAACGGTGACGGTGACGACAAAGTCCTCAGTGTTCTTGATACGACGGACGTCGACGAGCTTTGGCTGTTTGCGGTTGATACCGGCGATGGTTTGAGCAGGGCAGACTGCGAAGGCATCACACGGTTTCACCAGCGAGGCGGTGGGATACTGGCGACGCGCGACCATCAGGATCTGGGCTCATCATTGTGTACGCTTGGTGGCGTTGGTCGCGCGCATTTCTTTCACACGCAACACCAGGAGCCTGACGAGTCGCGCCGCGCTCGCGACGATCAGGACAACCGGACGATCAGTTGGCCCAACTATCACTCGGGCGCGAACGGCAATTACCAGAACGTCACGATTGTTGAGCCTGTTCACGAGTTGTTGCGCGCACCTGTAGGCATTATTGAGTACTTCCCGGCGCATCCGCATGAAGGTAGTGTCGGCGTGCCTGAGAATGAAGATCGCGCACGCGTGATCGCGACTGGTGTTAGTCAGGCGACTGGCCGCGACTTCAATCTCGTGGTCGCGTTCGAGGGAGGCGATGATCGACACGGTAATCGTCTGGGCCGCGCGGTTGCAGAGTCGAGCTTTCACCACTTTGTTGATTACAACTGGGATACATCTAAAGGTTGTCCGACATTTCTCGAGGAACCTCCGGGCGATGAGATCAAACGCGATCCCGAGCGCCTCTCCGGCATTAAAAACTACGTAAGCAATCTCGCACGCTGGCTCGCACAGAACCGAGCGCGGTAGCGCCGGGTCAACCGCAACAAACACGCCAGAATCCCACTTTGACCCGGCGCTACCGCGCTCGGTTCTGTGCTAATGTGGCTACAGAAAGTGAGGTGCAACGTGGTTCTTAGATTGCTGTTGTTGTTCGCGTTTGTCTTTACTGCGGCCCAGGCGCAAACGAAGTCGGAGGTAGTGAACGCTTCTGACGGCGTGCCGATTCATTATTCGGTGCAGGGGAAGGGCGAGCCGGCGCTGGTCTTCATTCATTGCTGGTCCTGCAATCGCCACTACTGGGACAACCAGGTGGTGGAGTTTTCCAAAACATATCGAGTGGTCACGATCGATCTGCCGGGTCACGGAGAGTCGGGGCAGGGAAGGAAGAACTGGTCTGTCGAGAGTTATGGCGACGATGTCAAAACAGTCGTCACGAAACTCAATCTGAAACGCGTGGTACTTGTCGGTAGCTCGATGGGTGGTCCGATCGCGTTGGAAGCAACCAAACGAATGCCGGATCGCGTGGTGGCGATCGTTCCCGTCGACACGCTTCAGAACGTTGAGCAGAAAGTGCCGCAGGAACAACTCGACGCAGTGTTCAAGCAGATGCAGGCTGACTTCAAGGGCGCCAGCACGAGTCTGTTGAATCAGTTCTTCTTTGCACCTACAACTCCGCCGGCAGTAAGAGAGCGTGTGATCAACGACACGATTTCGCGTCCGCCTGAGGTAGCGCTGCCGATTCTCAAAGGCGTGTTTAGTTATGACGCCGCGGCGGGAATCAAAGAAGTTAAAGTGCCGATTCGCGCGATCAATGCCGATCGAGTTCCGACGGACGTTGAAGCGAATCGCAAATACGCGCCGCAGTTCGATGTCGTGATCATCAAGGGGACGGGTCACTATCCGATGCTTGAAGATCCGGAGCGTTTCAATCAGATGCTCGCGGAGATACTGCGCAGCCTGCCAGGTAAATGAGCTATGAAAAATTTTTAGCCTACAGTCTGACCGTAGCCGAGCCACTTACGCAGGAAACTCATTTGCCCGGTGTGGTAGGCGTCGTGAAACGCAAGAAAGGCGACCGTACCGCTGACTTGTTTGTCGAACGAAGGCATGCCTTCCGCCGAGGCTTTGGTGAGTACATCCTCAGGCGCCTCGCGCAGAGCGGTTTTGAGCTGCTCCGAGATCTGGTTCCATGCCTCTCGCATCTCGTCGATCGACGGGTACTCGGCGTCGTCCACTCGCTCCGAGCCGCGCACGAACATCGGCGCCCACGCGCGTTCCCACTGAACGCCGAGAGTTTTAAGCACGAGGCCGCGATGCACGACCACGTGCCCGAGCAGCCACATCAGATGGTTTGAATCGTCGCCGGGTTTGCGAAACCAATCCTCCGGGCTGACGTCCGCGATGGCTTTGTTGATGATGTCGGTATCGGCCCTGTATATCCCCGAAATGTTCTTAAAATCAGTCTCCATGAATGCCTCCTCGAATGTGTTTTCGGCGTCACAGTGTAGCTGAAAGTGCCTTATCAGCGCCTCTTTTGCGCGTTTACTAGTGAGTTATCAGATTGAGAGGCTGTGATGAAGGCATGTCCCAGGTGTGATTTGATTTACAAGTACGAGTCGCTGAAGTTTTGCCGGTTCGACGGAACTCGTCTGGTCAACATGTACTCCGGGGAAGAAACCACGCAATTGCTCTCTTCGCCGCCGGTCTCGAATCAAAATACGGGAGCTCTGGTCGACCCCCGCACCGGTGAACTACAGAACCGAGCGCGGTAGCGCTGAGGTTAACCTCATTCCAGAGTCGAGATATGAAAGTTGACCCGGCGCTACCGCGCTCGGTTCTGTGCTAATCTTCTAGCCCATGCATCTGAAACAATCCGGAAACTGGCTATTGCCAATTTTAACTTTGCTTCTTGTGTGTCTACTCACGCAGCGCGCCGCCGCTCAGCAGGTGTGCTTCGCGGCGCAGGATCGCGCACGTGCCGAGCAGAGCGCGAAGGTTTACCGCGCGCCCGATCCGGGATACGACCCGGTGCTCGGTTACAACCCGGCCAACGGACCGCGCCGCGGCGCGCCGCCGGTCGACGACAACGGACTTGCGAAGCCCGTCAACTGCGTCGCGAATAAAGATGAGAAACCCGGCGCCGGCACGACACCGAAGTTTCACTGTTCTGTCGCCGGTAACACTGACGACGAAGGCAACCTGATCCGTTACAAGGTCAAGCCGCACTTTAAAGGACAGTCGCCCGATAAGCGCAATGGCGAGATTTACGGTGAGTTTTTGTCGTCGCGGTTTTCGAAAGCGCTTGGGTTCTTTGCCGATGACGAGTGGGTTGCTGACGTTAATTGTCCGGACTGCGAGAAGAGTTTGACGAAGAGTTTTCAGGGCACGAGCTTCTCGCCGTTTCAGCCTGCGGCCGGTATCGAGCTTCCGCTCGGGCGTGGAATCGACGTTAACTGCAATAACAAGGATTCAGCAGCGCTGGGCGAGACGCTCACGAGCCTGCTTAAGAACGGCGCACCGCGCGCGGAGATTGACGCGTTCAAACTGTGGCTCGCCTTCATCGATCACGGCGACACCAAAACTGACAATCACAAGTTCTCTTGTCTTAAGTCAACCAGAAATGGGAACACGCGGACCTGCGACGAGGCTGTGTATTACGTCGGCGACATGGGATCGACGTTTGGTTTTTCCAGTGCCAGCGAGAAGAAGGCGCGACTCGACGCCTGGCGCAGCAAGAAGCCGATCGAGGTTAACGATGGCGTGTGTACGACTACGGCGAAGAGCATCGGCGATGCGCGCGTTAGCGAAGGCGGTCGCAAGCTGCTAGCAGACAATTTGCAACGGCTACTCGACGCCGAGCAGCAAAACAAAACGATAACGAGAGTCTTTGCAGCTTCACGAAATGCAGAGCGCGATCGACCACCAGCCGAATGGGCGGCAGAGTTCGTCCGTAAGGCGCAGATGATCATCAGCGCGCGCTGCACGAATTAATTTGTCTCTGCGGCCCTCTGCGTATCTCTGCGTTCTCTGCGTTAATGGCAATTTCAACGCAGAGAACGCAGAGAGCCGCAGAGGAAAACAACTCAGGTAAACGAACTGATGCAATCAGAACCATCGGGCAAGCCCAAATCGAAACCAAAACGCTTTCTTTCCTGGTCAGTCCTCAATCGCGACTTGTGCCAGCTGGAGTTCTTTCGACGTGTACTCGAAGAAGCCACTGACAAAACAAATCCGGTGCTCGAGCGGCTGAAGTTCCTCGCGATCTTCACCTCAAACCTCGACGAGTTCTTCATGGTGCGCGTTTCCGGTATCAAGGAAATGCTGGGCATTGAAGACATTGGTCCAATACCCGGTGAATTGACACCAGTCGAACAGCTCGACGTGATCCACAAGCGCGTGCTGCCGCTGGTCGCAGAGCAATCTCGCTGTCTGCGAGAGGAAGTGCTTCCGGAGCTCGAGTCGCACGGCGTAGTCATCGCGCCGTATGCCTCGCTCTCAGAAGACGAGAAGCGCACCCTCGCTGACTACTTCATCAAAAACATCTTTCTCGTGTTGACTCCTCAGGCCGTCGATCCGGCGCGTCCATTTCCGTACATCTCAAATTTGAGTCTGAATATCGGCCTCACGGTTGAGAGTAATCCGGAAGAGACGCTCGCCGGACGACCAGTCGGAAGTCAGATCAAGTTTGTCAGAATCAAAGTGCCGCCCGTCGTGCCGCGATTGATCCCTATCAAAAAAGGCGAGTTGAGATTTGCCCTCGTCGAAGAGGTGATCGAAGCGAACATTCACTCCGTGTTCCCGAACATGAATTTGAGTAAGGGACACGTCTTTCGCGTCACGCGGGATGCCGATGTCGAGATTCGCGACGATAAGGCTGCGGACCTGCTGGCGCTGATAAAAGAGTCGCTGCGCGAGCGTCGTTTTGGTTTGCCGGTGCGGTTGGAAGTGTCGTCGTCGATGCCAAGCGAGATGGTTGAGTATTTGAGGACGTCGCTCAAGATCGAGCCGGACGACGTTTATCAAGTCGATGGACTACTCGACGTGTCGGATTTGATGGAGCTCTACGGCGTCAACGCGCCCGAGCTGAAAGACAAGCCGCTCAAGACTGTCATGCCGCCTGCGGTGCGCGGCACGGAGTCGATCTTCGACACGATCAAGAAACAGGACTTGTTGTTGCATCATCCATACGCGTCGTTCGCGACAATCGTTGATTTCATCGACGCCGCGGCGAATGATCCAGACGTGGTCGCGATCAAGATGTGCCTGTATCGGACGGGTAAGAACTCACCGATTCCGCAGGCATTGATCAGCGCGAGCGAGCGTGGCAAACAGGTGACGGCCGTAGTCGAGCTCAAGGCCCGGTTTGATGAAGAACACAACATCGAGTGGGCCAAACGGCTGGTTGAGTCCGGCGTGCACGTAGTCTATGGATCGGTCGGGCTGAAGACGCACAGCAAGATCGCGCTCGTGGTCAGACGCGAAGAGCACGGTCTGCAAACTTACACACACATTTCTACCGGCAATTACAACCCGGTGACGTCGCGCTTTTACACGGACCTCGGATTGCTCACGAGTGATTCGGCCATCGGCGATGATGCCTCAGACGTCTTCAACTTTTTGACCGGCTTTGCCATACAGAAGGAGCACAGCCGGCTGATGGTTGCGCCGCTCAACCTTCGCCAGCGCATGATGGCCTTGATCAAGCGCGAGACCGCTCACGCCGTCGCCGGCCGGCCCGCGCACATCGCCGCGAAGATCAATCGTTTGACTGACCTCAATATTATCGAAGCGCTTTATGAGGCTTCGCAGGCGGGCGTCAAAATCGAGTTAATCGTGCGTGGACCATGCATTCTGCGTCCGGGCGAGCCGGGATTGTCTCAAACGATTCACGTGCGCAGTATTGTTGGACCATTCCTCGAGCACAGTCGCATCTTTTACTTTGCGAACGGCGGCGATGAAGAGGTCTATACCGGATCTGCTGACTGGATGGCGCGCAATCTCGATCGCCGTGTTGAAGTCGTGGCGCCGGTGACCGATCCGCAGTTGAAGAGCTATTTGAAAGATGTAGTTCTGGCTGCATACCTGCGCGACAACGTGAAGGCGCGCGTGATGAATTCGGATGGCACCTACGAGCGGCCACCGATGGATCCGGGCGAAGAGCCGTTCAACAGCCAGTTGTTCTTTGAAGGCCAAAACAGCTCGCCGGCTGGAAGAAACGTGCATTCGTTGAAGAGCAAGCGACTGTGGTCCAAATAATGAGAGAGGGCAAAGTATGAACCGTGTGACGGTTGCGGTGCTCCTGCTATTCATCGCGATCCTGCTGGGTAGTGGAATACTGGCGTATGTTTTGAGCGACGAGCCGAGAAGAACTACCGCGGTGCCGGCCGCGTCGCCGGCAGTCGCTACTCCAGCTGACGAAAACGCAGCGAGACAGATTCCGCTGTTTGGTCAACTCTTTGGACCAGACGCGACCGGTCTCTCGCCCGCCAGCTTTTCGAGTTGGGAAGCAATGTCGGCGCGAATTGCGTTGCGGTTTTCGCTCGCAGCGTTCCTCGCGTCGCTACTCGCCTTTCGTCCGCGACGCGGTATTTCAATTTCACGGCGCAATCCGTATGTGGCGCAGACGCAGATTCTCATGGCTGTAGTTGCGGGCGCGATGATGATGGTGGTGGGCGACAGCGCGGCGCGCGCGTTCGGAATTTTTGCGGCGGCGTCGCTCGTGCGCTTCCGCACGAACATTCGCGATCCGAAAGAGACGACGGTGCTGCTCGTTTGTCTTGGCGTTGGTCTCGCGTCAGGCGTCGGGCGCTGGGACATGGCGGTGATCCTCACGCTGTTTGTGCTACTCACGTTGTCAGTGCTGGAGTACTTCGAACGGTTCCAGGTGTTCCGCTCGATGGAGCTTTGTGTGCAGACGCGCAAAGTCGATACTGCTGACAAAATACTAAGAGGACTATTCGAGCGTCACCAGTTTGATTACGAGCTGCTCCACCTCGACCGCGAGGACGAGGAGGATCCGATGGGCAAGATCGTTTACCTGGTTAATCTCGATCCTGTGACCAGCACCAGCAAGTTGAGCAATGAGATACTCTCGTCTGACCGCGACAACATCGACAGCGTCGAGTGGGAGCAGAAAGAGAGCAAGACTTACATTTATAAGTAGTCGTATTCTTCTCACAACTTAATGACTCACCTCAAGTGTCTCCAATGTGGCCTCAACAATTGGCAGGGTGTTGAAGTCTGCGAGCGTTGTGGCGCCTCACTCGAACCCGCTCAGCCTGTCGCCACTGCACCGCCGCCGCCCTCCGATGTTCCAGTTTTCCTTACTTATGGCAGCGCCGCGCCGGCACGTTCGCGAACGTGGCTGGTGATCCTGGCAGTGGTTATCGTGCTTGCCGTTGCTGTTGGAGCCTCGGTTGTTTACAGGAATCGAAGTAAGGCGGCGACAGCGAAGCGGCGGCAGTTAGTCGAGCGCACTGCCGATGAGCGCACGCGTGACGCGGTGCTTTCCTGCCTTGCTCAGCCCGGCTTTGTTGGCACAAAAGTCGCCGAGCAGGTGCTCGGTCCCGTGCACTTCGAATTGTTGCAAGTGACTGATAAGGAAGTCTACTTCTCTGCGCCTGCACCGGAGAAACTGGGTGCGACGTTTGAGTCGTTAGTGGGGCGCTTCGTCATTGATTCCAAGCGGATTGTCAGGGCGGAGGATGATGCTGGCCGGCTTCGCCTTGGAAAGTATTCGCTCCAACGCTCGGCGGACAAGGACATTTTCTTCAAGACGCCCGTAGACAATGTCAGGTTTGATAACCAGACGGTGCTGAAATTTCCATTCAAGCAGGTGACTTACACACTCGACATGCGCGAGTTGGAAGACTTCCTGCTGAACAAGAGCATCTTCGGCGGGCGCATGAATGCACGGATGGAACAAACCCGAGCAGGGCGGCCTGTTATCTTCGCGAATCACGGAGCGTTAGTCGCTAACCCACAGGAGACTTCGCTGCGACGATTCGTCAACGATCTGACTCGCGACATCCAACCTGACATTCCGGGTGCGCGCGAAGCCCGCGTGCAACGTGTGCTCGATTTCGTCTCGAACGAGATCAAATATGACTTACGCGAGGCTACTTACAATTTCGAGTTGTTGAAACGGCCTGACGAGGTTTTGATGTCTGGAGAGTCGGATTGCAGCAACAAGGCCATTCTTCTCGGCTCGTTGCTGGAGCAGCTCGGTGAAGACTACCTGTTCGTGTACACGCCGGACCACATTACGGTGGCGGTGAAGCAGGGAGGTTTTCCCGCGAGCAACGGGCTGTTTCTCGGGTGGCAGGGAGAGGTGTGGCTCATCGCCGAAGGGACGGCGCCTGGCTTCCGCATCGGCGTGGACCACGTGCAGGAAGAGTGGCGGTTGAAGCAATTCCAACACGTACAGCGGCCCAGAGACCGCGACGTGATTTTTGACCTCGCCACGGGCCACCAGTTATCGTTTCAGTAGTGATATGAATTTAGGAGGAAAACGATCATGGTAAAGAAACTTCACAACGAGGATTACTACTGCTTTTGAACCGTCCAGCAAGCGTCGTCGCGGTTATCCCTCAGAAACCCGGGTCCGGCGCGGCCTCAGAGTGGTCCATGGTGAAAAAGAGTTAATTGAAAAGCTAGGCCGGAACGACCTGTGTCCGTGCAATTCCGGGCGTAGGTTCAGAAGTGTTGTCTGCGGAAAGGGAAGTTTGAGGGCGCGCTTCGAGATTACTACTTTTAGAGATTGAAGCTGCGGGGGCGCGTTCAGAAATGAACGCGCCTCACGTGTTTGTTACAAACGATTACGACAGGCTTTCAGCTGCCGTAAATTGTTTTATTCTGGTGAGCCGGGCAGGGTTCGAACCTGCGACCCGCTTATTAAGAGTGCGGTTTGGAGCACTGCATCAGATTACGGCTTTTTTCGATTTACTAACAAACTTTGCACGACAAATACCTCAAATCGGGGAATTATCGTGCAAACGTCATTTCTGCACGAAAAATCATTTCGGCCCACAAGTCTACCAACCCGCAGATCAATCGAACAACTGAAAGGGAGTAATCATGCCAGCAAAAGGTAGGAAACGATCTGCGTCAAAACAGGAGCCGCACAGTCGGGAGTCCGAAATCAAGATCATACAGTTTCGGGCGAATCCTGAACGGGAACGCTTTGAACGCTTTATGACTGAGATTATGCGTGAGTTGATCGTCCGCGAGGTCTTACGATCCTTTGGCGTGGACATAACGAAACTGCCAAAGAGGCGTAAAAAAAAGAGAGCGTGAGTTGTGTCTACCTCACGATCTGAGTGTCTGAATCCAATCATCAACCGCTGCAATGCCTTTTGCTCCGCGGCTCAGCATGTAATCCTTGAGTGAAGTACCGACCCACGGCGGCGTAAAGCGGCTCCGTTGAATTGGACTCTCAGAATGAAACTCTAAAATAGTCACCATTAGATCACGCCGGAAACCGTAAAATGACAACAAACGATTTATTGCCAATGACAGATTTTCCAGCGTCTCGATCTGTGAGTCTGTAAGTGTCTGCGCGCCTGTCTTCCATTCGGAGAACTGCTCTGGACTGACTCCGATTAACTGCGCGAGATACTGATCCGAAAAAGGCAAGTGTTCCTGTAACCAGCGAACGGCAGAAAGCACGTCTGGATCGTGACCGTCAGGAATTATTAAATCGGCGTGGTCTAACATTCGGTATGTTCAATATCCGAGATCAATTCACGCACTCTCCAAACCACACATCGCGATCATCATCTAACAGATTCTCAACCGGAATACCTACCGTTTCGGCATAAGCCAAGAGCACTGACAAGGGCGGCTCTAAGTCGCCGTTCTCATACGCTTCTATTGTGGCCGGATCGAGTGGCGGCAAAGGCTCTCGGGCTGAAAGACCGTACCGCTTATAGATGTTCTTCTTCCGCTTCCGTTTCATTGTGGCCCATGTGAGTAAACAGGGCGCTACGGGATTCCCACATCCCGCAGCGCCCTTCTACAAGGGTCGCCTATGCCCCCCGCTTCACTAGGAAGCGGCGACACCTTGAGCGCCCAACACTCCGGGCGATAGTTGGGCCATTGCTGGTCAAAGCTCTGTCACATCACAGAGCATCGGGAGATCAGCAATGCGCGAGGTTTATAGCTGCCGACACAAGGGCGTCGCAACGCGGAAGCAGAGATCGGGCGATCTCACGCATTGCCAAGATTTCTACAACTGCCAGCGAGCACACTGCATTCTTTCCGCCCGCTGGCGGTTGTCACTTCATTGCACAAACAAAACTCCGTTATCGGACCACCAAACCCAAACTAATCAGAGTTAGGAGAATCGTGCTAACGGTGCTTGTGCTGCTAGTCGTGTTTGTGGTCCGTGTTGGCGTTGGCGTCGGTTGAGGATCGGCCTTGCCCATCGTCGGAACCTCTCCCGCGAAAGTTGTAACACTAAGGGCAACTAACAAAGTTGCCGCGATTGCAAGTCGTTTCATGATCTGACCTCCATTTGGCATTGCCAAGTTTTCTACATCGGCGGAACTAAAACAGAAGGAAAGATTCCTTGCAAGGAAATGGCGTTGGGCACTACTATCCCGCTCGCAGTCAAACTTTTTCCTCCCAACCCACACGAAAGGTTTGTGTCCAATGCGGGCGACATTGGCGAAGCTGGATTCCTCTGACCTTACGCGCAATGAAAGCGCACGGCTCCGCTGTGAGGCGGCGCTACAACTAAAAGACAGAGGCGAGTATGACCGGGCGCGTGAGATCATGCGTCCGTTCTGGCAGACGTTTGGCGAGCGGCCCGACACTAAAGGATTGCTGCCCGAAATAGCCGCTGAATTATTGCTGCACGTCGGTATCCTCACGCGATGGATTGGCAGCAAGAATCAGGTGAAAGAGTCCTCACAGATCGCCAGTGACCTGATAAGCGAAAGCATTACTTACTGGGAGTCTCAATCAGACGCTTGGAAGGTCGCGGCAGCGAGAGCGGAACTGGCGATGTGCTATTGGCGCGAGGGCGAATTGGATAATGCCCGCGTCATGTTCACTGAGGCATTGGAAAGATTGACTGCCGAAGGAAACACACGAGCGAATGCCCTCATAGCTCTAGCCGAAGTCGAGCGAGCTTCATCAAGATTTAATGATGCAATGGCAATCCTCACAAACAATGCTCGCTTATTCCAGAAGATCACAAACCACACAACCAAAGGCCACTATCACAATCAACGCGCAATGGTGCTCCGCAGTCTCGCCACGGCAGAGAAAAGGCACGACTACTTTGAGCGGGCTATCAGGGAATATGAAGAAGCGGATCAGCAATTCAAGCTGGCCCACAACACCGTCTTTCGTGGTTACGTCAAAAACAATCACGGATTTCTACTGTTCAAGTTAGGCCGTTTCAAAGTGGCCCATGAATACCTCACGGAAGCACGGCGACTCGCAGTCAACGCGAAGGATAGAATCTTAGTCGCGCAGTTTGATGACTCTCTGGCAAAGCTATTCATTGCCACGAAGCAACTAAACGAAGCAGAGGCGGCAGCACGTAGATCGGTCAACGTGTTGGACAAAAGCGATCACAAGCACACCTTATCGGAGAGCTTGATTACTTACGGGATTGTGCTGGCGCGACTTCGCAAAACCGATCAGGCTCAGTTCACTTTTCAGCGAGCGATTGAATTGGCCCACAATGCGGGCGTTCTCAGCACGGCGGGCATAGCTGCACTCACGATGATTGAGGAACTAGACGATCTCGATCCCGACACTTTATCTCACGCATACGAGCAAGCGGGAGAATGGCTCTCAACCTGTCAGAGTCAGGATCTGTGGTCTCGATTCAAGGTAGCGGGAAAGAAGGTTGTACGAGGACTGCGTAGCTCCGAGACTCAGGACGCGGGCGGGAGTCTATTTAATCAGCCGTGCGAGATGTCAAAAGAGGTCTTACAGTTTGAGAGACGCATGATTAGTCGAGCATTGGCGGCAGCGAATGGCCGTATCAGTTACGCAGCGAAGTGGCTTACCATAAATCGTCAAAAACTAGCTTACATAATCGAAACCAGGCATCCTGATTTACTGCCAGAGCGGACGCCAGTGTATCGCAGACAAAGCCGAAAGACAGGCAAGCGAAAAAAGTAGTAGAATCCCGCTCACAACTTCGGCCCGCCTTACTCACGTCTAGCTAACGAGAGGAAAGGTTGCGAATCCTGACGCGACGGGTGGGCCGATTAACTCATTCAGGATTACGGCTCATAGGAAAGCCGGATGAAGAAACCAACCTTAGAGCAAGTTATTAGACTTGCCGCAAAACTCTCGCCGGAAGATCGTCAAGAACTCTTTCTCTTTATCGCGCAACGTCCTGACAGTGCGATCAAGACCAGCGTTCAGGCGGTGCAACCTCTGACGCCCGATGAAAAGAAAAAATTTAACGAAGCGGCAAAAACAGATCGGTTATATCTACTCGCCAGCAACGACCGTAAACTCGTCAAAGTTTTTCAAAGAGGACGTTTGATTTTTCAAGTGTCGTTTGATCCAGAAAACTTTGTCCGTAGCAGAATGGAAATCAGTTCATGGAAAGACTCGCAGGATACAGACTGGATCAACGCGGAAACGCAACGCGCACTTGATCTCATGGACCGAGCGGACGTGACGAAAGCCGAGTTAGAAGATCAGACCAAGCAAATAATGCGAGAGACATTTGAAAAATATTCAATCGCGCTTGCAGGTGACATTTTGCGAATGCTGCCGACGTTCGCCCGAATGCTCAGTGCGGGTGGGGTTTTCATCGCAGACATTGGCTATAACAATCAACTAGCGGCGCAACGTGGTTTCCAGAAATATACTCTGGAAGAAGCGATCAAAGGACTTGAGCCGGAATGGAAACAGATTAAAGAGTTTCTGAATGTGCAAACGGGTGGAAGGATCAACGTCCGACATATTTGGACCGCAGCCGATTACCTCTGCTTGCAGAAAGAACACGAGCGATTAAAGCCTATCTGGCAAGAAGCTAAACGAATCGCAAGGGACGCTCGAAAGTCTAAGGACATAACAAGACGGCAACGGTGGAAAGAACAAGTAGCTGACTTCTATAAAGCTGAAAACCTCCCAGATGATTTGATAGACCACGCCGCGCCTCCTAATGAATTGCAGCCTTCCGATATCGCGTTGCTTCACGCGGCCCGCATCTGTATGCCTCAAGTCTCGCCGCCTTATAAGCTAAAGACACTGAGAGAGAATCTGAGACTGTCAAAACGAAAATAAGAACTTCCCCCGAATCTCTCAAAAACAGATCCCTTTCATATACCCCTTATGAACTGCCCCTGTTTTTTCATCAAACAGGGGAAGTGCTAACAGGCGCGTGAAGCTCCCTCAAAATCCGTCATTGCAGATCCCGTTAAATTTTACATGTGCGGGTAGTTAATAAAACCGTTGGATTGGAGTAAGTTGCGGGCATGACGAAGCCCGCGACATTTCAACCTTGCAGGGTCATGTCGCGGGCTGATTCAAGCTCGCGTAGCTCAGAGGATAGAGCACTTGTTTGACGCACACGGAGGTCGCTGGTTCAAGTCCAGCCGCGAGCACCAGCATTCTACTTGCTACTTGCTCGTTTGGCTAGTTTGTATTGTCTAGGTCGGTTCCAGTAAGGGGATTTACACTTGGGGCACCACGTTGGTTCGCCTTCACCTTTGGGCGGCCACTCATGCCCGCAACGCTCGCATTGCCAGTACCAAACTATCTTTTTCACCTTTGCCATGCGCCGGATTGTAGCGCGAAAGATATATGACAGCAAGTAATATATTCACTTGATTCTCAATGTTATTTCGAGTAATATATTGGCGCAATAAAAAGGCTCTGCCAGTTGCTTGTAACAACCGACAGAGCCGTTGAAAATCAAACGCGATTGCTCACGCTGATTCTCGGCAAAGACATTGTGAGCCATCGCCTAACCAAAAGGCAAGAGGACACAATGCCGACCGCTACGGCTCGCCGCCAAATTAAAGCTATTCAAATCGCCGCGCACAACACGCTAACTCACAAGGGCAGAGTTTGGACCGTTCCCTCACAATCCGGCGCAAACACCTATCGGGTTTATGACGATCCTCAATCTCCGTTTTGCACCTGTCCAGATTTTGAGCGTCGGCAAGCACGATGCAAGCACATTTACGCAGTCGAATACTTTCAACTCCGCGAAAAGATGATCGCCGGAAAGGGAAACACAAAATGAACACTCAAACACCCAGCGAACGCGAAGCCAAAGCTCTTGAAATCGCAGCCCGCACAAAACTGACTCGCAAAGGCGACGTGTGGATCGTGCCTTCGCAGTCCGGGCCAAAGACTTACAAAGTGAATCCCGATCCTGAATCTCCGCGATGCACTTGCCCGGACTTCGAGTTTCGCCAGCAACGATGCAAACACATCTACGCAGTTGAGATCGTCTTACAGCGTGAGGTCACAGTCTCGAATGACGGACAGACTCAGACCGTCACTGAAACCACAACTGTTACAGTTAAGAAAAAATACACGCAGGATTGGGCCAACTACAACAAAGCACAGACTACCGAGAAGTCACACTTTCTCGCGTTCCTGTATGAACTGTGCTCGAAGATTGAGGAACCAAGTCAGAAGCGCGGCAGAGGTCGCCCGCGTCTGCCGCTTGCCGACGTGATCTTCACAGTCACATACAAAACTTATTCGACAATGAGCAGTCGCCGCTTTGCGAGTGACATGCGCGATGCACTGGCAAAGGGCTACGTCTCAAAACTTCCGTCTTTCAATTCCGTGTTTGATTACTTGCAAGACGCTTCACTCACGCCTTATCTAAAATACTTGATTGCTGAGAGCGCAATGCCCCTCAAATCAGTCGAGACAGCTTTCGCCGTAGATAGCTCCGGTTTCTCAACTACGCGCTTTGTGCGATGGTTCGATGTGAAGTACGGCAATAACGAAGATTGGCACGATTGGATCAAGATGCACATCACTTGCGGAACCTCTACGCACATCGTAACCAGCGTGGAATTGAGCAGCGCCCGAATGCACGATAGCCCGTACTTCAAACCACTAATCGAAGCGACTGCAAAGGCCGGATTCAATATGAAAGAGATCGTGGCCGATAAGGGCTACATCAGCGGCGACAATTTGCAGACTGCCGTAGACCACGGCGCGACGCCTTACATTCCGTTCAAAACGAACACGACGGGCAAGACAGGTAGCGAGCTTTGGTTAAAGCTGTTTCATTATTACAGCTTCAAGCGCGAAGAATTCTTGACGCACTATCACCAACGCTCAAACGTGGAGACAACTTTCAGCATGATCAAGGCGAAGTTTGGCGAGCGCCTGCGAAGTAAAACAGAAACCGCGCAAGTCAACGAAGCACTTTGCAAGGTGCTGTGCCATAATCTCTGCGTCGTAATTCAGTCGATGTACGAACTCGGAATCGCGCCTGAGTTTACGAGTGAAGCGGCGTGAGAGCCACAAGAACAGAGCGGAGCAAAGATATGGAATACACGGTTGTCAGAGAGTACGATTTAGACGACTTCATCAAAGCTGTAAACAGCAATCTGGAAGATGGTTGGAAAACGATTGGCGGCGTTGCGATAAGCCCGCCGCCCGATGGTTCCGGTCTACTTTTCTTTTATCAGGCGATGGTCAAACGCGCAGAATCAGAATTCCGGTTCGGAGGCAGCGACGAAACTGAATAAGTTGCAAGCCTGATTTTTCGTGCAAGAACTATATTTTTCGTGCAAACGTGATTATTCGTGCAAAGCTTTACTAACACTTGTTTACAGGTTGCAGCCGACAAGGAGTGCATGTGTATCCACCTGTTAAGACTTGTTGGCGCGTCCACTCACGGTCTAATCGGTTGATCGATGTCGCGATCCGCCAAGCTCACGTAGCCTGATTTGTAACGCGACATTAGAACGGGGCCATTATAGATATACAGATTCACGCCACCGAGTTCAGCCCATTGTAAACCCAAGCGTGCCGTCTTCTCGATCAGGTTGCGCGACGGAATCTTGCCTTCATAACGTTCGGTATAGGGCACCACGATTTTGATGGTGTTGCGACCCATTAGAACCGTTGCATCACTGAGTTGTTTGCGAAGTATTGGTTCAAGCGCCTGTTGTTCTTCCGTAGGTAAATCCTCGTCGGGAGGCGCGACAGAGGAATATTCGAAAAGGAATAACTCTCGTCGTCGTCGTCGATTCTCTTCGGGCGAGTAAATACCAAGTGGGTCGACGTCTTTCCACTTCCAATTCTTCTCCACACGGGGCTTGTCGAACTGCGGGTAAAGTTTGCGAAAAGTATTGCGTTCAGTCACCGACAAGAATTGTCGCGCGTCATAACGAACGCCTATTTGGGGCGTTTGTGCGGTTGCAGTGATCGCTGCGATCACTATCAGAACGGTCAGCCAGAATTGTCTATGTGGAACATAATTATAAGCGCCGAACGTGGGCTTCGGCTCGCCCACGAAACCTAACAAAGTAACCCACTCGTGGCGAATCCGCTCCAAGCACTTATAGTTAACGCCGGCATCCGCTAAGCGAGTACATACACGTGACCGAACAAGGGAAACGTGGTGCTATCGTTGTCTTGTATAGACAAAAGCAACGTCACAGGTTTGTCACAACAGAAAAACGGCAGGTTCTTGAACCTGCCGTAAATCGTTGCTAATTCTGGTGAGCCGAGCAGGGCTCGAACCTGCGACCCGCTGATTAAGAGTCAGCTGCTCTACCAACTGAGCTATCGGCCCGTCATGGTGACGCGGAAAATTATACGTGCGATGTTGGGAGTGTCAAGCAAGCACACTCGCGCAGCTAACTTTACTTGCCAGCAGTGTTCTGGTAAAAGCGTGAGCGCTTAGTTATTCCACACCTTACCTGATGGAGAATAATGACTGACGTTTCCTCACATTCAACGCAGTACTCTGCGGATCCGAGCGAGCCTGATCCGAATTTCATTAAATGGTTGAAAGAGAACTGTGCCCCGATATTAGGTATGATATTCGGCGCTTTGGGGTTGTGTTTAGTTGCGCATTACAGCTCTACAACTGTCGATTGGACCAGGACGAAGGATTTCAGTGACGCGTTTGCCAATATCACGCAATCACTCGCGTTAATTGCTGGCGGCGTCTGGGCTTACTTCAAATTCGTTAAGGGACGAACTTTTCAGGCAAGATTGACTCCCACCGTAAGTGGTAAGTTTGTTTCGATAGATGGGTCTGCTTTTCTAATCGTCACAACCCTGCTTGAAAATGTGGGGTTGTCAAGAATCGTATTCGACCAGGAAGCGAGCTCAGTAGTCGTCTTCGAGTATGTTCCAGCAGAAGCCGAAGAGATTCTGAGTGTCCAGAATAAATGGTTAACGGTGCTGGAAGTCTTCAGAGACAAAGATAGGTATATTGAGCCAAATGAAATCGTTGAACGCCAAACGTTGATTGCGTTACCACGGATTTCGAATATTGGGTATCAGCTCGAACTTAGAGTTTTCTCAGATTCCGGGTACACGTGGCGAACAACAACTGTTGTTAGGGGATCTGCTTTCGAGCATAATGAAGTGGGTTAGCCCTGTTCGGTTTGGAGATAAGACGTAATGACAGATGGAAATAACAATTCGCGCAGTCGATTTCCTCCCGGCTTTGCAGCGCATAGGTACCGCGCGACTCCTGAAGAAATCGAGGAACTCAAGCGGTGGAAAAAAATCCAAAATGAAAGGGATGAGCGAAACCGGAGGAAATTGATCGAGGAAGGGAAACTACCTCCAGACACTGACGTGCACCAGAAATCAGCATAATATTCTGTTGTCGCAACCCTGGGCTCAAATTAGCCAACGCCTTCGACGTTTAGAACCCTAAAAAATCTAAGTCGCAGTGGCGCACTCGCTGTTGGCGAGGAGTTGGTGGACCGCGTTGATCAAGCCCTCAATATCAGGCTTCGCGACGAAGGCGGCGGCGCCGGCCGCGAAGGCTTCGCGCCGGTGAATTTCATAGGCGTCGCCGGTGTAGAAGATGCACGGCACCGCGGGGGTGATCGTCAGCAATGTCTCGCACAACTGGACGCCTGTGCCGTCGGGGAGACGCTTATCGAGCACGTAAAGATCGTACTGGGTCTCGGAAGCCATCTTGCAGGCCTCTTCCATC
>Ga0134121_10001114_pt1 | contig 26123 bp, 13 predicted proteins | sample KB301_FD_96463 | JGI IMG/M metagenome (GOLD analysis project Ga0134121, IMG submission 96463) | Terrestrial soil microbial communities without Nitrogen fertilizer from Kellogg Biological Station, Michigan, USA - KB3-0-1 | ecosystem: Environmental > Terrestrial > Soil > Unclassified ... | reverse complement strand
TGGCTCCGGCGTGTCGCTCGCGATCGAGTCGATGGCGCCTGCGCTCTGCGTGCGAATCGACGCCGGGCACTTCGATCAGATTCTGCTCAACCTCGCGGTGAACGCGCGCGACGCCATGCCCGACGGAGGCGAGGTCACGATCCGGGCCGAGCGCGAGCACGACGTGAGCGGTGAACATTGCGCCCGCTGCACCGACACCGTGCGGATCGACGTGTCCGACCGCGGGCTCGGCATTCCGCCGGAAGTGCTCGAGCGAATTTTCCAACCGTATTTCACCACCAAGCCGGAAGGGCACGGCACCGGGCTCGGCCTCGCGGTCGTGAACGACATCGTGCAGGCCGCCGGCGGCACGATCAGAGTCACGAGCAACCCGGCCGACGGCACGACATTCACCGTTCGCCTTCCGATCGTCCCGGAGAACGCGACCCCGCCGAGCAACGAAGCCGTCGTGCAGGCCGGAAGCGGCGCGGGAATTCGCGTGCTGTTCATTGAAGACGAAGAAGCAGTGCGGCGGGCGACGCGGCGTGTGCTCGAGCGCGACGGCTTCACGGTGCTCGAAGCGCGAACGGGCGATGCCGGCCTGGCGACGTTGCTCGCGAATCGCGAGGAGACGGACGTGATACTGACGGATCTTTATATGCCCGGCCTCTCGGGACCCGCGCTCGTCGAGCGCATGCGAACCGACGCGCCTGAGATCGGGTGCGTGGTGATTTCGGGACACGCGGAGCGCTTTGCGGCGCTGACCGCAGACTCAGATCGGCTGGTGGTGCTGACGAAGCCGTGCCGGCCGCCGATCCTGATCGGGCATCTGCTCGAGCAAGCGCGCCGGACGCGTGGCCGGCGGCGCGCCACTGGAGCACCAGTGGAGCATCAGCCCCGGCACGGGAACGAGTGAGCGGAGGGCGGGTAGCGTAAGGTGCAGTGTGAGCGAAGCGCGCTATACCAGAAGCGAAGAACGCTCGAAGGGGCCCGTCGACGGACGGGCCCCTTCTTTTTTAGCGGCAACTGCGGGGAACTACTTGCTTACCACCGGTAGTGAGCGAACGCCTTGTTGGCTTCGGCCATACGGTGCGTGTCTTCCTTCTTCTTGACCGCGTTCCCTTCGCCCTTTGACGCGGCGATGACCTCGGCGGCGAGCTTTTCGCCCATCGACTTCTCGCCCCGCTCGCGCGAGTAGAGAATGAGCCAGCGCATGGCGAGCGCGGTGCGGCGCTCGGGGCGCACTTCGACCGGCACCTGATACGTGGCGCCGCCAACGCGGCGGCTCTTCACTTCGACCACGGGCTTGATGTTGGTGAGCGCCTGCTTGAAGACGTTCACGCCCGGCTGCTGCGTCTTGGCCTCGACGATGTCCATCGCGCCGTAGAACATGCGTTCCGCGGTCGACTTCTTGCCGCGGAGCATGAGCGAGTTGATGAACTTCGAGACGGTCTGGCTATCGTAGCGCGCGTCCGGGAGAATGACGCGTTTTACGCTCTTTTTTCGGCGGCTCATGCTGCGGCTCCGGGCTTCCCGCCCTTTGGTTTCTTCGTGCCGTACTTGGAGCGGCTCTTGTTGCGCCCCTGGACGCCGCTCGCGTCGAGCGAGCCACGCACGATGTGATAGCGCACGCCCGGGAGGTCCTTCACGCGGCCGCCGCGGACGAGCACGATGGAGTGTTCCTGAAGGTTATGCCCTTCGCCGGGGATGTACGCGCTGGCCTCGATGCCGTTCACGAGCCGGACGCGCGCAACCTTCCGCAGCGCGGAATTGGGCTTCTTCGGAGTGGTGGTGTAAACGCGGGTGCACACACCACGTTTGAAGGGATTCCCCTTGAGAGCAGGGGCCTTGTCTTTCCGGCTCACGCTTTGACGCGCGCGCCGGACCAGCTGATTGATCGTTGGCATTCCGTTGAGGCTGTTCGTAGACCGACCGCTACGTGGATCCCCCGGGAGATTCCCGGGCGGGCACGGAACAGACTGGGAAGCCTAACGGGCAACGGGCGAACGGGCAACGGGCAATCGGGCACTCGGTTCGCCCGTTCGCCCGTTGCCCTTCCCCCGTTGCCCTTTCCCCGTCGCCCCTTGCCCGTTCGCCCTTTTACGGCGGATCAACCAGCTTGGGCACCCCCAGCCGTATCGCCATGGTCCGGTGCTGCGGTTCGCGGGTCACCGCGGCAAACACATCGGCCACACGCCGACGCTCGATGGCGGATGTCCAGATGAACCGCGCCCCATCGTACGTGGCACCCGAGAACCAGAACGTCACGATGCCGGTCTCACTGTTGAACACAAACGTGGACCGATAGACGATGTCCCGAAACTGCGGCGCATCGCCGCGTTCGAGGAGCGGAGAGGGATACGTCGTCCACGTGACGCCGTCCTTGCTCGTCGCGAAAAAGAGTGCGGGTGTGTTGCACGACTCCGTCGTCTTGGCATTGTACAGCGCCCAGTATTCGCTGCGGCTCGGCACCCATTGCACTTCGATGTGCCACGGGGCGAATCCGGGCTGATCGAGCGCAACCGGAAGCGGATCCGACCACGTCACGCCGTCGCTGGATCGACGAAGCTCCACGGACGACTCGGCGGATGCACAGCCGCCATGCCCGTTCACTGACCACATCATCCAATCCGTCGCACTCCGCCGGACGACCGCGGGCGAGACCACCTCATGATTCGGCGCGTGCACCACGCGCACGGGCGCGCTCCACGCGAAAAGATCCCGCGAACGCATCAGCATGATCTCGTTTTCCGCCGCCACCTGGCGGTAGTACATCAGAACCTGGCCGCTGTCCGGGTCGTACACGATGTCGGGGTCGGACAAATAGCCGTTCGACGGCGACACGACAGGGTTGAGGGACGGAACGGGTACCGTCCAGCGCAACAGATCGCGCGACGTGTACACCACCGGGTTCTCGTACATCGACATGCCATTCGGATACGGCGTCAGCGCGAGCAGTCCGTTGCGCTGCGCCGGCCAGCCGGGAATCGAGAGAAAGTCGGGATGGACCGTCTGTCCGCTTCCTTCGTAAGTCTCCAGCACGAGCGACCGCACCGAGTCGATCGGAGACGGATCGGAATCGGGGAGCGTGACCGGGTCGTGCTGGGCCGGGGCGGCCGCGCGGTCACTGCCACATGCAATCACCGCAGCGGCAGAGAACACGCTCGAGATGATGAACACTTTTGTCGTAGTGCGTCGTCGCATCGCGCATTCAGACACGCGGCGACGTAAGTCCGTTTTGGCTCAGCGCTGAGGCGTTTCTAGAGAGGGACGGAGAGAGACAGAGAACGAGAGAACGGGAAAACGAGAGAACGGGACAGGGGGACAGCGGGACAGGGACGGGAGAACGGGAGAACGAGAGACGCCACATCGAAAGCAGGAAGGGGCCGAACGCTTGCGCGCCCGCCCCCCCCTTTGGCCCTTCGGCCCTTCGGCCCTTCGGCCCTTATCGATCGTTCACATTCTCATCCTTGAGCTTGAGCGTCTTCGTGATCTGATCGCGCATATCAACCAGGTGGGCCTTGGTGGTTCGGTCCGTGGTGTGCGCAATCGCGTCGGCGAGTTCGCGATCGAGGAGGCGGAGCTCGTCTTTCACGAGCGCGCGGAAATCACGCGTTGCCGCTGCGCCGCCGCCGAGGACGATGCCGGGGGGCAGGCCCGCCGGGAGCTGCGGCGTGGGCGGGTTCACCTTTTGCTCCATCTGCTCGAGGTAGACGTTCTGCAGCCGGCGGCGATACACGTCGACCGACTTGCCGCCGTAGATCTCCGCGAACAGTCCCTTGCGGAGATCCGTGAGCATCTCGCCCACCGTGTATGCGTCGCTCTTGCTCGTCGCGAGCGCCTCGAGCTCGACCATGCGCTCCAGCTTGTTGTTCGCAAGCAATGACTGGAGTGCGCGCCCCTGCGCGTTCGCGATACGATTGATGTTGCCGTCGGACTCGAACTTCCTGAGCAGGGTGGGATCAGTGAGATACGCCGGCGTCTTGAACACCTCGTCGTTCAGAAACTTCATCGCTTCCTGCTGGCGCGCCTTCGACACGGGCGTCCAGACCGGCCCCGTTTGTGTCACCGCCTTCTCCTGCTTGTCCTCAGCGCCGACGGTCTTCGCGACGTGATTCGCTTCCGTCGCCCACTGGCTCACCACGGCGTTGTACGTCGACCTCAGCAGCGAGAAGTCGGTCATCGGGCCGCCGAGCGTTGATGCGGGCTCGACGAGCTTCATGATCCGCTTGATGTTGGCAAAGCCGAGGCGCGTGGCACGCACGGGATCCGCGTCACCGATTGCTTCGGACTGTTCTCCGGGATCCGCGCCCGCCGCTCCCCCGTCATTCGCGAACCGCAGCCACGGCGTCTTGTCCTGCATACGCGCCCATTCGTCCAGCTGCGCGCGTTCGTCTTCCGGCGTCTTCGCATTCGCGATCGGCTTGTAGCCCCACATCACCGCGTAGCGATCGTACGGGCCCACACGCGGGACGAGATCCTCGAGGGCGATGTGATCCTCGGGCTGCGCGACGTAGTTGAATCGCGCGTAGTCCATGATGGACGGCGAATGTCCCATCTTCGCGATCCACGTCTTCGACCGGAGCGAGTCGAGGGGGTAGAGCGAGCTGCCCTTGAAGTTGTGCGGGAAGCCGAGCGTGTGTCCCACTTCGTGGGCCACGACGAACTCGATCAGCCGCCCCATCAGGGAGTCGGGGAACGGGAATTTCTGCGCGCGCGGATCGAGGTGCCCGACCTGCGAGAAATACCAGTTGCGCTGGAGGTCCATGACGTTCTCGTACATCTGCACGTCGGCGTCGATGATCTCGCCCGTCCGCGGATCCGTCGTCGACGGTCCCACGGCGTTCGCAACCGCGCTCGGCAGCCAGCGGACCATCGCGACCGAGGCGTCTTCGCCGGAGAATTCGGGATCGTTCGGCGCGTCCTTCGCAACGATGCCCTTGTAGAAGCCGGCATCCTCGAACGCCACCTGCCATTCCTCGATGCCCCTCTTGATCCACGGCTGCAGCCACGCAGGCGTGGCCGGATCGACGTAATACGTGATGGGCTTCTTCGGCACGCAGAGGTTGTTCACCTTCTGATCCGAGCATTCCAGGCGCCAGCGCGCAATGTACCGGCGCTGCATGACGCGCTGCTCCGCGCTGCCGAAATCCGTCTTGAATTCGCCGAAGAATCCCACGCGCGCGTCGAAAAAGCGCGGCTGCATCGGGACGTCGGGAAGCTTCACGATCGAGAACGTGTACGCTTCGGTCGTTGCGCCGGCAGGGCCGCCAACGGGGAGCCCCGGCGCGGCCGCGCCGCCCGTGTAGGTCTGCACGGCGGTGACGTTCACGTTGCGGGCGAACGCGGAAAACTTGTCGATGTACGAACGGCTGGCGTCGACCACTGCGCGGCGTCCGCCGGCGGTGAATTCGGGAACGCCGCCGGTGAACATGCGGGTCACGTCGATCACGGCGGCGGAATCCGGCCCGTGGTACGCTTCGACGTTGAACGAGGCCATGATCGGGAAGAAGTCGATCATCGACATCGCCTTGGAGCCGGAACGCGACGTATCGCTCGCGACGTTGTTGTAATTGATATCGCGAATGAGAATGCGATTCTCGCGGCGTTCGAACCGAATCACGCCGCCGGGCGCGAGTGTACCGTTGATGCCAATGCCTGCAGGCGTCGCGGCGAGCACGCTGGTGATGACGAAGTCCTTGCCGAGCTCCTTCGCGGGAATCTCGAAGAAGAGCCGCGAGCAGATCTGGTGCACGGTGAAGATTCCCGTCTTCGACTTGGCGCGCGGCGTGACGATCGCCGCATACGGACGCGGATTCGGTTCAGCAGTCCCGAGCGCGGGCGCGGCTGCGGGCGGGCATCCTGGCGTGCCTCCGCCGGCAAGCGGATTCGCGCCTGCAGGCAGTCCGCCAGGTGCTGCACCGCCGGGGGCAGCAGAGTCGGGACGCGGGGGCTGAGTCGGAGGTTGTGTGGGCGGCCGCGTGGGCAGGGTCTGCGGTGGCGGCTGCGTGGGTTGGGCTGCAGGCGCCTTGGATGACGGCGAAGGTGCGGGCGCGGTCTTGGTCGACGAGGCATGGCACGCGACCAGGAGAACCGCGGCGGCGGAGACGTAGAGTGGTCGTTTCATCGGAACAACCTACTCTTTCTGTCCTGATCCGGCGAGCGAGCGCGAAATCGGTGTGACGGACCGCTATTCCGGCTCGACGACGACGTCGTCAGCGACATCCAGATTGAAGTGCCTCTTGCAGGCGTCGCAGTCAGTTTGCCCGCGGTACACTCGCACGGTCTGATGGTCCGGCGGGCCCCCGTCGCGATCGAGCCGCAACACTGCGGCGAACTGGTCTCCGTGCCTCCAGTAGGACGATGGGCCGTTCCAGTCGTCGGCGCTCGTCTGGCGGCGGCCCCGATAGATGATCGGAGTCGGCATTCCTGAGTGCCTGATGATCACGCGGACCCGCATACAACCGCCGTCGATGGCTGAGCGGTGATACCCCGACTGAAGCGTGCGGTTTTTGGACTGTTTTTCCCGAGTTGGAGCAAACGGGAACAAACGGTAATTGCTGATGTATGGCGGATCTACCTCGAAATCGCGTGGGTTCCGAACATGCGACTGCTTTTTGTCACTCTGACCGAACCTGAGCGTTCGCACCGGTACGAAGCGATGGACGCCACACCCGTCCCGCCTGCACGCACGCCCATTCTCGATCTTACCGTCGTCGACATTCGGCGAGAGCTGAACGCCAACCCCGCGCGCCGCACTGCTTGGGGAAAACCGTATGGCGACCACTCGGACGATATGGCTGCGCACTACGTGATCAGCGCCGACGCTGAGGCCCGCCTCAACGGTGCAGAGATCAAGCTGCTTCAGTTCATGCTCGAAAAGGAATTCCCGGACGATCCGCATCTGCCGCAGATCACTGCGCGTGCGGTCGCCGTCTACTGCGCTTCGCGTCTCCACCGCACGCCGGAATTCAAGCATGACCCGGTGCTGGTCGAACTGGCCTCGCGGGTCATGCGTTGGTGGACGGACTAGCGAGAACTACCGGATGCCTGCTTTGATCCCGGCGGGCCTCGTATTCATCCAGGACTGCGCCGGTAGAGCGCGCTGACGCGGATAGATCTCGTTCAGCGTGGCCGCCTCGTACAGACGTCCATTCTTCATCACGTACTTGAGACTCGCTGCGTTCCGGAGATTGTCGAGCGGATCCTGATCGAACACGAGCACGTCCGCCATTTTCCCCGCCTCGAGTGAACCGATGTCGGTGCCGAGCCCGATCGCCTCGGCGCCGTAAATCGTCGCGGTGCGCAGCACGTCGTGATTCGACAATCCGCCCATGCCGATCGCCCACAGCTCCCAGAGATAGCCGAGCCCCTGCAACTGGCCGTGGCTCCCCACGGCGGTACGCGCGCCGCCCTCGATCATGGCCTTCACGAATTGCGCGTGCTTCGTGAACACGTAGTCCTCGTCCACGAACCAGCCGGCCTGCCCGGGACTCCCGCCGGCGCCTGGACCGCGGCGGCGCGCCTTCTGATCGAGCAGGTCCTCGGGGGTGAAGTGCCGCAGCTTCTCGTCGGCGTACGCCTTCTCGTGCGTGTAGAAATAGTTCTCACCGAACGGGCCGCCGTATGACACGAGGAGCGTCGGCGTATTCGTGGTCTGCGATGCCTTGAAGACCTGCACGATGTCGCTGTAGATCGGCGCAATCGGCAGCGAGTGTTCCACGCCCGAGTAGCCGTCCATCGCGTGGGTCATTTCGAGCTTGAAGTCGAGCCCGCCTTCCGTGGTCGGCATGAGCTCGAGCTCTTTCGCCGCCTGCACGATCCACTGGCGCTGCTGGCGGTTGCCCGTCATGTACATCTTGAGCGTCTTTGTGTCGTAGTACTGGCTGTAGCGCTTGAGCACCGTTTTGGCGTGGTCGAGGCTCCTGATGTTCTCCTCGATGAAGACGCCCGGCCCGGTCGAGTTGATGCGCGGGCCGATCATGCCGCCGACCTCGACGCGATCCTGATAGCTGAGCACGTCCGTCGTTGCGGTCTGAGGATCGCGCGTGGTCGTCACACCAAACGCGAGCGTAGCGAGATACTGCCACGTCTGGCGCTGGTGGATTTCCGGCGTGAGCCACATGGAGTGGTAGTGCGTATCCACGAACCCCGGCGTCACGACCTTCCCGGTCACATCTATTACTTGGGCGTCGGGCGGGACGGTGACCTGGCCGCGCGGACCGATCGCGACAATCCGATTGTCCTTCACGAGCACGTCAGCGTTCTCGATGATCTCCTTGCCTTTCATCGTGACCGCCTTGCCTCCGCGCAGTACCACGGTTCCGCGCGGAATGTCGCGCGCCATGGTCACGACGATGCGCTTCTCGTCGGGCTTGTACGTCCGCACCGTGTCCGCCTTCAGACTGTCGAGCAACCCCGCGCGCATGGAGTCGGCAACGGCTTTCTTTCTCGCCGCCTCCACCGAGTCGCCGCGAATGCGCGAAAGCAGAGAATCCGCGCCGAACTTGACCGAGTCCGCACGCAGATCATTGATGCGACGTTTCACGGAATCGGGAATCGTCGCCTTCGCCTTCGTGAGGCTGTCGCTGCGCCCGCGCCACGCCTTCAGCGAATCATTCACGAGCCGGCGCTGATATGCGCTGTCGGCACGGGCCTTTACCGCGCTGCGCGCGGAATCTTCCATGAACTTCGCGCGCGCGAGATCGTAGGTGGCAAAGGCGTTGCCAATGGCCCAGTGCACTTTCTGGCCGTCCGCGCTCCACGACGCGAACTCGCCGCCGATTTCGGTCAGCTTTCTCGTCGGCATCACTCCGTTCCCCGGAGCGGCGACGCTGATTGCGGGCACCGGACCGCCCAGCTTCGGGACCACCACCGAGTACACGTCATTCCCGATCTGCGCGAGCGCGTAATCTCCACGCGGTGCCGCGAGAATGAGTCCGGCAATGTTCGCTCCACCGGCTTCGGCGGGAATGTCAGCCGTGTCCATCGGGAAAATCCTGCGCGGCAGCACGCGCGGATCGCTGTCGAGCGGGTTCACCGCGACCGGAAGTGGCGGGCCGATCACGCGCACGTGCGAGCGCACGTCGGTGCCGTCCCAGCGGAACGACACGAGCCCTTCGACGGGGCTGTACGCATAGATGCGGTCAGGCTGATCCATCCTGAAATGCATCACGTCGCGCGTGCCGCTGGGCGCGATCACGTTCACGTCACCGCCGTCGGCGCTCACCCACACGAACGTCGCGCCGAGGGCGTTGATGAATCCGCCATACGTTTCCTTGAGATCGCGCGCGGCGGCGCGTGAGGCCACGATGCGCCTGCCGTCGGGCGCCCACGCGATGTTGTAGTACAGCGCGCTGACCCTGGTGAGCTGCACCGCGGGCCCGCCGGCGGCGGGCGCCTTCATTATATGGCCGCCGCCGGAGTCGTCCCACGTCACGAATGCGAGTGTCCGGCCGTCAGGCGACCACGCGGGATGGAATTCGCCAATCTCAGCCGACGTGACACGACGCGGCGTTCCGGTCGGCATCTCTTTCACCCACAGCCGGTCGAACGCCGTGAACGCAATGGTTTTTCCGTCGGGCGAGGCCACAGGATTCCGGATCTGTTTCGCCGTCACGTTCGCGGACGTGTCGACGCGATATGCGAACTTCACTTCCTGGCCGATGTCGAGCTTGACGTCGGCGGAGAACGAGATCTTGCTCGGCGCAGTCTTGTCGATGGGCACGCGCCAGATCTCGCCGCCGTACGAAACGACCACGGCCCTGGAATCGGGCGTGAAACTGTAGCCCGGAAGGATGTCGAGCGGCGCGCGCGATTCCGCGTCGTCGCGTTGCACCGGGTACGCGAGCCAGTCTTCGTCGCCGGTCGCGAGGTTGCGCATGCGAAGGCCGGTCTGCGCATCGTTGCGCGCGCCGTAGACGAGCCACTGGCCGTCGGGTGAAATCGCCGGACGGAACGCCGAGCCGTAGCGCTGCGTCATCTGCATGGAGAGGCCGGTCTCGCGATCAAAGCGGTAGAGCTGCGCCTGCGGGAACAGCGCGTTGTAGTTCCAGTCGCCGCTTTGTCCCGAGTACCAGATGTAGCGGCCGTCGGGCGTGTACGCCGCGCCGAGCATCTTGAGCGATGGTGGCGAGCGTACGGGCTGCATGGGCACGTGATTCTCGGCCTGATAGATCTGCAGCTTTGCGATTGCGCCGAGCCCGCCGCTCCGGCTCACGGCAATGAACTGTCCGTCGGGCGACCAGTCGGGTGACATGTAGAGCGCGCTGTTGCCCTGCGTCACTTGCGTTGTGTCCTTCATGTCCACGGACATCGTGTACACGTTGTCGCCGCCACTGCGGTCGGACACGAACACGATCTTCCTGCCGTCGGGACTGAACCGCGGCTGTGCGTCGTACGCGATGCCGCTGGTGAGGCGCGTTGCTTTGCCGCCCGTGATCGGAACGGTATAGATGTCACCGACCAGATCGAACACGATGGTCTTGCCGTCCGGACTCACGTCGAGCGACATCCACGTGCCCTGCGTGGTCGTGAACTCCGCCTTGCGGGGCGTCGCGAGTGGCAGGGGACGCGGCGGGGTTGGCGGACCGGAGGCGGGGGCTTGGGCAATGACAGGGACAGTGGGACAGAGGGACAGGGCGGCGACAGAGAGCAACGCCTGCACCAGCGTTGAGCGCAAAGCGCAAAGCGTCTTCATCGTCCACCTCCGACGCTCGTCGGACTCACATGCCGCCACGGTTCATCTGCCGCGGGTTTTTCGCGCGGATAGATCTCGTTGAGATTGCTGCCGTCGTAGAGTCTGCCGTTCTTCATCACGTAGCGGATCGTGTTCGTGTTGCGAATGTTGTCGAGCGGATTCGCGTCCATCACGACGAGATCCGCCAGCTTCCCTGCCTCGATCGATCCCAGATCCTTGCTCAGGCCGATCGCTTCGGCGCCGAGGATGGTCGCCATGCGGAGGAGATCGTGATTGTTGATCCCGCCCATGGAGATGGCCCACATCTCCCAGTGATAACCGAGGCCCTGCAACTGGCCGTGTCCGCCGACTCCGGCATGACCACCGGCTTCTACGAGATTCTTCGTGAACACCGCGTGCTGCGGGAACGCGTATTCATCGTCGGCAAACCAGCCGCCGGGTCCGGGGCCCGGATTTCGTCGTCTGGCTTTTGCGTCGAGCTCATCCTTCGGCGTGAAGTGCCTGAGCTTTGCGTCGCCGATCACGTTCTCGTGCGTGTAGAAATAGTTCTCGGCCCACGGGCCACCGTACGCCACGATCAGTGTCGGCGTATTCGTCGTGCCGGATGTCTTGAACAGCTCGACCACATCGTTGAATGCAGGCGCCACCGGCATCGTGTGTTCGACGCCCGGATAGCCGTCCATCGCGTGCGTCATGTTGAGCCGGTAATCGAGACCGCCTTCGGTGGTCGGCATGAGATGCAGCTCTTTCGCGGCCATGATGAGGTATTCGCGCTGCATGCGATTCCCCGTCATGTACATCTTGAACGTCTTCGTGTCGTAGTAGTCGCTGTACCTCCGGAGGATGTTGCGCGCATCGTCGAGACTCTTGATGGTCTCGCTGCTGAAGACGCCGGGGCCGGTGGAGTACACACGCGGACCGAGCATGCTGCCCGCTTCAACGCGGTCGGCGTACGTGAGTACGTCGGTCGTGGATGTCTGCGGATCACGCGTGGTGGTCACGCCGTACGCGAGGTTCGCCTCGTAGATCCAGGGCCGCGTCCAGTGAATGCCCCACAGGTTCCACATGTGCGAGTGCGTGTCGACGAACCCGGGCGTGATCGTCTTGCCGGTGACGTCAATGACGCGCGCACCTGCCGGCACGTTTCCGCGCGGCCCGACGCTCACGATACGGTTGTCCTTGATGACCACGTCCGCGTTTTCGATGATCTCCTTGCCCTTCATCGTGATGACGCGCGCGCCGCGCAGCACCGCATCGCCGCGAGGCATGTCGCGGTTGGCCGCGGCGCGAATGCGAATCTCGTCCGGCTTGTACCGCGCGCGAACCCGGGTCGCGGAATCCGCCCCCGCACGCCGCAGGCTGTCGTCCACGGCGTCGGCACGAGGCAGGCTGTAGCTCACGAACGCGTTGCCGATCGACCAGTGAATCGTGCGGCCGTCGCCGCTCCACGCCGGAAACTCCGCCGCGATGTCAGACAGTTTGCGAATCGGCACGGCCGCGCTGTCCGGACGCGTCAGCACCACGAGCGGCGGCGCGGCGCCGGTCTTCGGAACCGTCACCGAGTAGATCTGATTGTTCGCGAGTGCGAGCGCCTGGTCACCGCGCGGCGCCATCATGATGAGATCGACGGGCGACGTCGGCACGCCCTGCTCGAGGTCGAGAGCGTCGGCAGGCGCTTTCGAGAAATCGCGCGGCATCGGCACGTCTGACTTCCGCGACGCGGGCTCGTACGCCACGGGCGTGATCGGCAGCTTCCAGGTTACGCGCAGATGCTGCTTGATGTCGGTGTTGTCCCAGCGCGTCGACACCAGTGAGATCCCCGGCGGTGCCGTGAGCACCGTCTGCGGATCGAACGGGAACACGCCGTAGCTGTAGATGCGCGTTGTGTCCGTGGTGAAATGCGGCTTCTGCCGTCCGCCCGTGGGACCGATCACCGTCACGTCGCCGCCGGCAGCGGGCACCCAGACGAACTCGGCGCCGAGTCCGTCGCCGATGAATGGATCGATCGATTCCTTGAGATCACGCGCCGCCGCGCGAATCGCGACGATGCGCCGGTTGTCCGGCGCCCACGCAGGCTGCTGATAGTACGCGGAGACGCGCGTGAGCCGCACCGGCGTTCCACCGGCGGCGGGCACACGCATGATGTGCCCCTGTGCTTCATCCCACGTCACGTACGCAATCGACTGTCCATCCGGCGACCACGTGGGCTGATACTCGCCAACGTCCTGCGTCGTGAGACGCCGCGGTGAACCGTTCGGAAGATCGGCGACGTATACGCGGTCGAGCGCGCTGAACGCGACGCGGCGCCCGTCCGGCGATGGCACGGCATCGCGAATCTGCTTGATGGTGAACGTCGGCGTCTGCTCGACGGGATACTCGAACTTCACTTCCGGCCCAACCGCCACTTCGGCGTCGACGCTGAAGGGAATCTTCGTCGCGTCGCTTCCATCGACCGGCACACGCCAGATTTCGCCGCCGTAGGAGATCACGACGGCTTTCGAATCCGGCGTGAATGAATAGCCGGGGAGCACGTCCATGTTCGCGATCGATTCCTGCTCGTCGCGCTGAACCGGATACGCGAGCCAGCGCTCTTCTCCGCTCGCGATGTCCCGGATGCGAAGACCGGTGTTCGCCTCATACCGCGAGCCGTAGGTGAGCCATTTGCCGTCCGGCGAAACCTGCGGGCGGAACGCCGAGCCCGCACGTCCGCTCATGGTCGTGCGCGTGCCCGACTCACGATCGTACACGCCAAGCTGATACTGCGGGAAAATGGCGTTGTACTGCCACGATCCATTTCGCTGCGCGTAGTAGATGTAGCGCCCTTCCGGCGAGACTGCGGCGCCGAGCATACGAAGTCCCGGAGGGCCGCCCGCCATCTCGAGGCCGCGTCCGCCGCGCACGTGATACAGCCAGAGTTTCTCGAGGCCCGGGAGTGCGTTGGCCGTGCGCGAGACAACTATATAGTTGCCATCAGGCATCCACTCGGGAGACAGGTACACACTCTCGACACCCGTCGTGAGAGCGTGCACGTCGCTTCCGTCGGAGGCCATGAGCCAGACGTTGTCATCGCCGCTCCGATCCGAAACGAACGCGATCGTCTTACCGTCGGGGCTGAAGCGCGGCTGCATGTCGTGCGGCATGCCGCTCGTCAGTCGTGTCGCTTTTCCGCCCGTGATCGGCATCGTGTAGATGTCGCCGAGCATGTCGAAGACGACGCGCTGGCCGTCAGGACTGACGTCGAGCGAAATCCACGTGCCTTTGGTCGTGGTAAACCGCGCCCAGCGCGCCGGCTGGAGCGGGAGCATGTTGCCTGGAACCGGGGGCGCTTGTTGGGCGCGCACCGTGTGCCTGCAGGGGACGAGTCCGAGGATAGCTGCGGCGAACAGTGTCGCCAGCGCGCGGGTGGACGCGTTGCCCGGGGGGAGGAACCGCATGGAGATCTCCGATTTCGGGAGCGTAAGACGCCAGGTTAGCGCTCCCCGGTGCCGGCCACCACATCCGCGGGCCAGGCCGTCCGTTCGTGCGGAACTACCACAACAAACGCAACGCGGAGCCGCGGAGGCGTTACTCCGCGCCTTCCGCGGCTCCGCGTTGCGTTTGTCCTGCCCTACCGGCGCTCGCGGATTTCAATATCCCCGTTCACCGTCCGCACCTTGATCGACCCGCTCCCCCGGCCAACGGATCCGTTCGCGCGGATGTAGCGGCGCGGCGTGCCCTGTGAGTCATCCCAGTTACGTGACGTCTCTGTGTTCAGATCCCATGGGGTGGTGATGCGGGGCGTACGGCCGTCGTAATTGTCGGTCTGGGCCGTTTCGAGATCGATGCGTCCGCTGAACCCGCGCGGCACCTCGATGACTACCGTGCCTTTTCCAGTGGTCACGTTCACGGCACCATCGGATTTGTCGATCGAGATATCAACATTGCCCGCGCCGGTGGTGGCACGCACCGAGCCCGCGATCGGTCCGACGCGGACCTCGCCGCCGCCCGTTGCCACGCTCACGGATCCGCTCCCGCTACCAACCGTTACCGCGCCGCCGCCAGTCGAGATGACCGCGCCATTTGGAACGCGCTCGACGTTCACCGATCCGCCGGCCTTCGAGATGTGCACGACACCGTCGCGCGACTCAACGCTGACCTCGCGGTCGCCGTCGCGTCCGCGCGTGGTCGTCACGCTGGTCGTCCCGCGTTCGGTTCGGACCGACGTCGTGGGCCGGTTCCGTGAGTCAGTGGTCGTCATGCGGCGATCCTCGTCGTCGCGGCGATTCTGCTCACGACGCCGGTCTTCCGCCTCGCGCCGTGCATCTTCGGCGCGGCGCTGGGCTTCGATGCGGCGATCTTCCGCGTTCCGGCGAGCATCTTCGGCGCGACGCTGAATCTCTTCACGGCGTTCGTCTGCATTCCGGCGCATTTCTTCCGCGCGCCGTTCCGCCGTTTCACGCCGGGCTTCGGCGGCGCGACCCTGCTCTGCCTCGCGCCGATTGGTCTGGGGCTCGCTGCCCGAGTACGCGTGAACACTCGCGCTCGCATGATCGACACTTACGTGCCCGCCGCCCGTGTAGCCGCGGAGATCGCCGGTCACGTGTTCGATGTTCACGTTGCCGCCGCCCGTGTGGACGCTGCCGTTGAGGTGGGAATCGCTGACGTGAATGCCGCCGCCACCCGTGGTGAGATCGGCGTCGCCGCTCAGGTCGCTGAGGCTGACCTCACCGCCACCCGTCGATCCACGGAACGTGCCTTCCATGTTCGCGATCGTCACCGAACCGCCACCCGATCTGAGCTGCACGTCGAACCGTTTCGGAACGCGGATCTTGAATTCATTCGAGGTCGAGGAGTTGTTGCGCCGGCTGGTGGTCGCGCGCAGCACCGCGCCGTCGCGGTCGCGCTCGAGCGAAACGTCGACATCGCGCCAGTCGCGGCCGGCGAGGCGCCCGCGCACCTCGACGCGGTTCTCATCCCACCCTTCGATGCTCACCGAACCGCCAACGGGAATGTCGATCTCAAGCACGCCTCCCCGCGAGACCGACACCGACTTCGTGAAGTTTGAATCGCCCTGCTGCAGCGTGACCGCCGGCGCGAGCGCCGTGACGATCTCGGATCCCGCGCGCGCAGCGCGCGTTGTGACGTCGGCAAGGGCGACGACCGGCCGAACGGCGCCGAGCAGCACGGCGAGCGCCGCGAACGCGGTCACGTTCAGCGCCCGCGTGGCGCGCGACGGCAGCGCCCTCGTGATGGAATTGTCGATGATGGCCAGCATGCGTCCCTCCAGAGTTGAGTGGCGCGCCATGCCGATGGCGACGGCGCCCGTGAGTCTTTGGCGGCGTGCGCCCCGCGCGACGCCGAGCAGGTGCGTTGCGTAATCCGTGCTTTCGGTGCCCGCGCCCAGCACCAGGTCGTCACACGCGCGTTCCGCTTCGCGCCGGAGCCCGCGATGCGCGAGCCACGTGAGCGGATGGAACCAGTAGAGCGCGCACGTCACGGTGGCGCCCAGTTGTACGAGCCAATCCCGCCGCGCGACGTGCGCGAGCTCGTGGAGGAGCACAACACGCCGTCGGTCGGAGTCCCACGCGCGCGCCGCTGCGGGCAGCACGATCACGGGGGCGGAGTGCCCCCACGTAACCGGCGAGCCGACGGCATCGCTCTCCACGAGCGTAACGCGCGCGCCCGCCCCGACAACCCGTTGTGCCGACGCCAGTGATGCGAGCCAACGTTCGTCCGTGACAACCCGCGCCCGCCGCGTGAGTCGCGCAAGGCCAAGGAGGCCAAGTGCGTAACGGGCAAGAACAAGGAAGAAGCCGGCGAACCACACAACTGCAGGGCTAGAGGGCCAAAGGGCCAAAGGGCCAAAGGGAACAACTGCAGGGCTAGAGGGCTGGAGGGCTGGAGGGCTAGTGGGAACAACCTTCGCTGTTCCCGCAGTCATCGCACTTCCCGCAGTTAGAGAACTTCCCGCCGTTAGAGAACTTCCCGCAGTTAGATCAGTTTGAACTCGAATAGGCACCCTCAAGCTCGGCGCAAGAACCGACGCACCGGCAGTAACGGCGCAGGACGCAAGCGCGAGCGACCAGATGAGATGCCGGAGTGCGGCGGACTGCTTGCGCAGAAGCGTCGTCATCAGGCCGCCGCAGGCGATGATGAATGTCACGCGCGCGACCAGCGCAGCCGCTGGGTGCGTGAAGAGCTGGATAATCGTCGCGGTCATGATCGTCCTCCTGCGCCTCCCTTTTTGCGGGCCTGCTCGATGAGTTTGGACAACCGTTTCACTTCATCTGTTGTAAGCGGCTTGTCGGACGCGCCGAGCATGGCGGCGACGGCGGACTCCATTGAGTTGTTGAAGAAGGTCCGGAGGAGCTGCCGGGCCGCGTTCTTCCCGGCCTTTGCGGTGTCGGCGGTCGGGCGGTAGACGTGGCGCGGCCCGGACCATTCGTGCGCGCAATAGCCCTTTTCCTCGAGTAGCCGCAGCATGCCGCGAACCGCTGAATAGCTCGGCGGGTCGGGGAGATCCGCGAGGACCTCCGCCGCGGTGGCGCGCTCGCGGCGGAAGAGGATCTCCATGATTTGCCGCTCGCGGCGGCCCAGGTCATCCAGCGACGGCATATGCTAGTCCTATAGCATGATGCTAGTACACTAGCACTAACCGGTTCGGCCAGCAAGCCGACTGGGGCGAACCGCGCCATCCGCTATATGACCCCATCTCCCATATCACCTCTCCCATAGCCGTTCCATCTCCCATCTCCCATCTCCCATAGCCGTTCCATCTCCCATGTCCCATTGCAGTTTTAGTACGTGACCGCCCGCTACCTCATCGCCGCCGGAATTGCGCTCGCACTCTTTCCCTTCCAGCGGCGCATCGATGCCTCGATTTCGGCAGCGCATACGGTCGCGGGCACCGAATCGGGGGAGGTGGAAGAAAGGCTGAACATGGAGTTCCACTCTCCCTTCACGCGCCCCGCCCTGCTGGTCGCGACCGGCCTCGCGCACGCGGCGGACAGCGACTCGGGGCGAGCCGACATGCGCGCGATTGTCGCGCCCCTTCAGTCGACCCAAGCCGTCATCGCAGTGCTCTCGCCCGGTTCGTCCCTCGACACCATGCTCGTCGGCACGGACAAGACCACGGCGGTCGCCGTCGTCGGGCTCGCCGCGATTCCGGGGGCGATGGATTCGGTCCGCGCCATCACACGCGCGCGCCTCGCCGAATTCCGCCGCGTGCATCCCCGCCTCGTGCTGAGGTGGACGGGTGAGCCCGCGCTGGTCGGCGATCTTCGCACCATGGGCATGCGCGAAGCGCGCCGGGCCGAGCTGATCGCGCTCCCCGTGACCGTCATCGCGGCGTTCGTGGCGTTCGGCTCGATCCCGGCGACAATGGCGGCGACGCTCGCCGCTGCCCTCGTGATTCTCATTTCGCTCGGACTCACGGGAATCGTATCGACGTTCGTCCCGGCGACGACGTTCACGCGCACGCTCATCGCACTCGTCGGGACGGCGCTGACCATCGATTACATGCTGCTCATGGTCCGCCGGTCTCGCGAAGGCGCTCCTATCGACGCGCTGCGGCGCACGGTGCTCGCCGCTGGGGGAATTGTCGGACTCGGATTTCTGGGGCTCACGATCGCGCCGACAGGAGAGCTGCGCGCCGCGGCGGCGGCGGGAGCAATCACGGCCGTTGTAGCCGCGGTCACGGTAATTCTGCTCGCGCCGCGCCATGTATCGGCGGATCTCGCCGGACGAAAACCGTCGCAACGCTGGATGAGCTGGGGCGCCTACGTCGTGTCGGATCCATGGATTCCGCTGTGTGCGAGTCTCATTCCGCTCACAATCCTCGCGGGCGCCGCGCGCGACGCGAAGCTGGTCACGCCGCTCGAGCGGCTGCTGCCGGCGACGATGGAATCGGCGGACGCGTACAACGATCTCAAGCACGCCGGCCGCGCGGGAGCGGCGGCATCGCTGCGCGTGCTGCTGACGTTGCCGGGAAGCGAACGCATTCTGACGGATTCCGGATGGTCGACTCTCGAACACGCCACGCGTTCTCTCGCAAGCGAGCCGGGCGTGGCGTCCGCGCGGTCACTCAAGACGCTTGGCAACGGCAATCTCATCGCGGCCGAACAGCTGCTGCCTCAGGTCGCACGCGACACGTACGTGAGCGCCGATGGTCGTACGGCGGTCATTGATCTCGTTCCCGATCTGGCGCGCGGCGAAGCGTCGGCGATTGCGCTGGTCTCGCGTGTGCGCGCGCTCGACGCCGAGCACGTGAGCGGTGTCCGCGGCGCGACCCTGCGTGTGTCAGGGCTGCCGGCGTACGCGCTGGACTATCAGGATGCGATCGTGCGCATGCTGCCGCGCATTGTGCTCGCGATCTCGCTCGCAACGCTGATCGCGCTCGTCATCGTGTTTCGTGCGCCGGTCATTGCGATCAAGGCTGTGGCCCTCAACCTGATTGTCGCCCTGGCGTCCATCGGCGGCACCGTTCTCGTGTTCCAGAAGCTGCTGGGCTTCGGCAGCATTTTCCCTACGGTTCCCGCGCTGGCCTTCGGGGCCGCGTTCGGCACGAGCATGGACTACGAACTTTTCCTGCTTGGGGGTGTCATGGAGGCGCGGCGCGCCGGCTCGCAGGACGACGAAGCCATCGTGCTCGGCGTGGCGCACACCGGCGCGCTCATTACCCGGGCGGCCGGGATCATGGCGTGTCTGTTTCTGGCATTCACGGCGAGTAGGCTCCTTCCCCTCGCCATGTTAGGTTTTTGTCTCGCGCTGGCCGTGACGCTCGACGCAACACTCGTACGACTCGCGCTGGCGCCCGCGCTCCTCAAAATTGCTGGTCGGTGGAACTGGTGGCCCTCTCGGTAAGACGCAAGTCCAAAGACTTTCCCGGAGATCCGTCATGCGCTTTGATCGCAGCCTTCGTGCCCTCGTCCTGTTCGGCGTAGTCCTCACAGCCGCGAGCTGCGGCGGGGGCTCTGGTGATACCACGAGCCCGGACGCGAAACTCATCATCGCGGTGTTGACCGGCAACTCGCAGACAGCAACCGTCGCGACAGCGCTCACAACCAAACCCGCCGTGAAGGTCACCGACAAGAGCGGCGCGGCCAAAGCGGGCGTCACGGTGACGTTTGCCGTCGCGAGCGGCGGTGGAACGATCACTGGCGCGACGCAGACAACCGGTGACGACGGCACAGCCACCGTGGGATCGTGGACGCTCGGCACGGCGGCGGGCGCGAATACGCTGACGGCGTCAGTTGCCGGCGCCACTGGAAGCCCCATCACGTTTACGGCGACCGGCACCGCAGCGGCGGCGGCAACCGTGCTCAAAGCGGCTGGCGACGCGATCTCGAGCGCGGCCGGCGTGGCAGTGACAGCGAAGCCGACGGTGACGGTGCGCGATCAGTACGGAAACGGTGTGAGTGGTGTCGCCGTCACGTTCGCCGTTGTCAGCGGCGGCGGTGTGGCGACCGGCACGAGTCAGACAACGAACTCTTCCGGGCAAGCCACGGTCGGGAGTTGGACGCTCGGCGTGGGACTGGGAGCAAACACGATGACGGCGACGATCGCCGGTGTCAGCGGCGCAGTCACGTTCACTGCGACAGCGATATCCGGGCCACTGGCGGCGCTCATCAAGACGGCCGGCGATAATCAGACCGTGAACGTGGGTGCCGCCGTGCCGATTCTCCCGGCGGTCCGCGCACAGGATCAGTTCGGCAATGTGATCAGCGGTGCGGGAGTGACTTTCTCGGTGCTGACGGGCGGAGGCACGATCACCGGCGGTTCGCAGACAACGGGTGCGAACGGAATCGCGACGATCGGTAGCTGGACGCTGGGCGGAACGGCGGGAGCGAACACACTGCAGGCTTCGTCTGCAGGCGTGTCGGTCACGTTCACCGCGACCGGCACAGCCGGGTTCAATGCCGCGCAGTACGTCGGTACGTACAGCGGTACGTGGTCGAACACCACGTTCAGCTCCACGGGTACCGGTAGCGCCGTGATCGCGATCGGAGCGAACAATTCCGCGACCGTGACGGTGAACGTTACTGGCAACGTGCTGGGTAATCCGGGTCCGTTCAACCCCGTCGTCAACGGCACATACACGTCGAATGGCGTGAGTTTTACCGGAACCGTGAATCCGGTCGGTAACATCACCGGCACGGTGAGCGCGAACGGCGCAATTTCCGCGAGCGCGCAAAACGTCAACGCGAACGTCACGGGCTGGACGGTAACGGGCACGATCTCAGGAACGCAGATTCAGCTCACCTTCACAATCACCGGAAACTTCGCGTCGACCGGCACGATTACGTTAACGAAGCAATAGCCTGATTTCCCGCGAATTTCTCGGCCAGTGCGGCGTCGCTGCACTGGGCTGAGAAATAGCGCGGAGATGCACGCGCAGGCTCGAAACTCTGCGGGAACCGGAGCCGGACACTGCCAGTACAGTGTGTATGTCTCCCGCCCGCCGATTTCACCGTGCTCTCCTCTGGGTCATCGGCACGCCGGTCGTCATCCTCACGGTCTTCGCGCTTCTCCTCGAGATCCATCCGGTCGCCACGCGGGTCGTCAACCTTGTTGCCGCCCGCGTCGGACCGTGGCCGCACTCGCGGCTCGCCGCCGGAAGCGTTCACATCACGGACCTCGGACACATCAGCCTTGCTGACGTCACGCTGACGCGCGCGGACGGCCAGATGATGGCCGCCATCGACACCCTCGTCCTCGCGTTCCGGCCGGCCGCGCTCACCAAACGGCACATCGTGTTCCGCGGCGTGCGCGTCGTAGGCGCCAACGTCGTGCTCCGGCAGCAGCCGGATTCGTCCTGGGACCTGCTCGCACCGTTCGCCTCCGTCGACACAACGCCGGTGCGGGCGGGCCTCCGGATCAGCATCGACAACGCCGAAGTCGTGCGGTCGCGCGGCGAAGCACGGTTCCTTGCCGCGCACGACTCCGTTCTGCGATTCGAAGGCGTGCAGGCGAAACTCGACCACTTGAGGTTCCCGGAGAAACCGAGCCTTCGACTTGACACGCTCGTCGCCGAGATCACGCCGCCAACACGCCGCACGGCGGCGCACTTCTCGGCGCGCCTCGATCTCGAAAACGGAGTCCTCACCGCGCACGGCGTCCGGCTCGTATCCGATTCGAGCGATCTCTCCGCGGCGGGGACCATGCTGGTGAGCACCGCCACGGATACCGCGCTCAGCAACATCGACTTCAGGCTCGCGGCGCTCCCGCTCGACTTCCGTGACATCAGTGCGTTCGCGCCCGGGTTCGACGTCGCCGGCAGCCTTCGCGTGGAAGCGCGGGTGACGGGATCCTCCGAGCTCATGCACTTCGATGCGTCGGGACAGAGCTTCGACGGCGCCACGTTCGACGCGCGTGGCGAGCTCACGCCGAACACGGACTCCGCCGGGGTACGGCGTCCGGCCCGGTACGTCGTGGACGCGAGGGTTCGCGGTCTCGATCCGCGCCTCTGGAAGGACGATCGCCCCGTCACGCGGTCGCTCGAGCTTGGGCGGGAAGGCATCAACGTCGACGCACACGTCGCGCTCGATGGCACGTCGCTCGACTCCATGAGCGGCAATGCCCACGTCAGCCTCGGCCGCACGAGCATCACGCGGAATGTGGTGCTGTTGCCGTCGACGGTCGATGCGACATTTCACGCCGGCGCGGCGCAGTTCACCGTCGTCGGCGGCGTCGCGCGGTGGGCGCGCATCCGCGCGACCGGTACCGCGCGTCCGTTTGACGCGCGGCCGCGCTATGACATTACCTCGCACGTCGAACAGATCGGTGACACCGTGTTCGGCGGCGTGCGGATCGCGAACGTGCGCGCCGACGTGCACGCGGCCGGCACGGGCATCGTGCTCGACAGCGCCGTCGGCAATGCGTCGATCAGGCTCGACGCCACGATCGACAGCAGTCCCGTGCGAAATGCGCAAGTCCGCGCGGCATGGACGCCGGACAGCGCGCTCGCGCACGTCGACGCTGCACGCCTCACGTGGCGTGCCAACACGCTCGATACGATCTCCGCGACCGGCGCATGCGTCAAAGCATCGTGCAACGTGACGGCGGCGGGATCAGGGCCGATCGCCGCATTCTCGCTTAACGGCAGCGGCAGGCTCATCGACACGACACAGGCGCGGGGAAAGCCGCGCGACCTCGACTGGAACATCCGGCAGCTCACCGTCCGCAACCTCGATCTCTCGCGGGTGCGCGATTCCCTTCCCGGCTCGAATATCAACGCGACCGCGACCGCGAGCGGGCGCGGCACGGCGCCAGCGCTGGCGCGCGCGGACGGTTCGCTGACGATCACGAAGTCCCGCATTGGCACGCACACGATCGACATGGGGGCCGTGGCGTTCACAATGCGGGACGGACTGCTCGACGTGCGCGGTGACACGCGCGCGCTACAGGGACACGCCAACATCGTCGCCACGCTGCGGCCGTTCGACGAAGTCGTCTCGTTCAACGTGTCGTCGCTCCGTTTCGACGACATCGCGCTCGATGAAGGCGTTGCGGGACCCAAGGCGCGACTCGCGGGCGTCGCGAAGGCGAGCGGCGAGCTCCCTCCGGGAATGCTTCCGCGCGTTGCCGGCCGCGTGGACTTGGAGCCGACGCCGTTCCGAAATGGGCGCATCAGGGACGGGCACGTCGTGTTCGCGCTTCGCGACTCTGTCGTCACCGCCAACATCGACGTCGCCACCGGCGAAGGCACGATGCAGGCCCTCGCGAACGGGCGGCTGGTCAACAACACCACGCGCGCGTGGGACATTACGAACGCGCACGCTGAAGGGCACGTGTTCCTGCCCGACCTCGACGCGCTGCTGGGGCGGGACTCGACGAACCAGGCGGCGCTCGTCGCGCGATTCACCGCCGACGGGTCCGGACGCGTACTGCGGACGATGGTGTGGAAGGCTGACGTCGCGGCCACCGGCAAATACGGGACGGCGCGCCTCGATACGCTCACGCTGCGCGGTGCGCTTGCGGATGGCGTGCTGCGCGTCGATACACTTGTCCTCCGCTCGAACGCAGGAAAGGGCGATGCCGGCGGAGCGCTCGCCGTGCTCCACGACGTCGCGCCGCCGGACAGCGCGCATCTCCGGCTCCGTCTCGTGGCAGACACGGCGTTCGCGCTCAAATCCCTTCTGCCGGTCGACTATCTGTCGCTCCGAAAGGGCACGCTCACCGTGGACGCCAAGAACGACAGCGGCGGCATCGACGCCGACACGCGGTTCCTGGTGCGTGGTCTCATTTCGCCGAGCGTGTGGGCGGACTCGCTGTCGGCAAACGGGTCCGTGCGACTCGTGGACGGGAAGCTCACCGGACTCAAGACCACGTTCGGTGGCATCGACCTGGGGTATGGGACCGCGGAGTTCAGCTCGCTGGGCGGCAAGGTCGATTACGACACGAAGAACGCGAACTTCGACTTCAAGCTGCAACGCGACAACCGCCACACCATGCGCCTCGCCGGCAAGGCGATTCCCGGCGAGCACTCGGTCACGTTAGCCAACATGGACGTCGTTGTGGCGGGGAGCAGCTGGGCACTCGTGAAGCCGGCGACTGTCGTGCTCTCGCCGCACGTCAGTGTTGACTCGCTCGTCCTTGCGCAGGGAGCGCATCGTATCGCGCTCAACGGTGTGATCGACAGACTCGGCACGCAGGATCTGACGCTCGCGTTCAGCGACGTGCCCGTGCAGGGGTTCGGCGAGTTCATCGGCTTCCAGGGCATCGACGGCACGCTCGACGGCACGCTCGCACTGACCGGGCCTGCATCGCGTGTCGCCGTGAAGAGCGATCTCCGCGTGCGGCTCCTGTCGGCAAAGGGTACGGTTGCCCTCACGCCGGCCCCCGATGGACGCACCGCTGTCGATGTCCAGTTCACCGACTCGCTCGGCAAGCATCTCAGCGCTCGCGGGACCGTTCCGCTCGCGATTTCGATTGCGCCCGGCGACACGACGATGTTCGACGAGAGTGGCGCCATTCAGCTGGACATGGTCGCGGATTCGTTCGCAATCGGGTGGCTCACGCCGCTCGCGCGTCCGTTTGGCGTCACGAGGCTCGCGGGCGCCGTGTCAGCCAACGGCAAGATGGGCGGCACGTTCGCGGATCCCGCGCTGTCCGGTCACGGGGCGCTGATCGCCGCCGCCGTCGACTATCCGCTTCAGGGCATCAAATACCGCAACATCCACGGCGAGTTTGCGCTGGAATCGAACCGCATTCGCGTCACCGGACTCAACGTCACGGCCGGCGGAACGGCGGTAATCGATGGCGATATCGTGCTCGCGAATGCGGCGTCCGCGAAACTCGATCTTCGCGGACGCTTTCATGACTTCCGTGCCGCAAAGAACGTCTGGGTGGATCTTGGCGTCTCGGGCGACGCCAGGATCACCGGCGATCTGCTGACGCCGAAGGTCGAAGGCACGCTCACCACGGTGAACACGACTGTGTTCGCCGATGCCGTTGGCGCGGGTGGCGCCGGGACCGCGGTCGAGCTCACGAAGGCCGACTTCGATATGCTCGAGTATTATTTCGGCTACGTGCCCACGAAGCGCGAGATCATCGCGGATCCGTTCGCGGCGTTCGGGCTCGACCTCAAGCTGATCGTGGGCAATAACACGTGGCTTCGCCGCACATCGCAACCGGTGATCGCGGTGCACCTCGACGGGTCGCTCGATGTGAAGAAGCAGCCGGCCGATTCCATGCAGTTGTTCGGATCGGTCGAAGCCATGCCCGAGCGTTCCTACTTCGAGGAATTCGGGCGCCGGTTCGCGGTCACGCACGGCCGCGCAACGTTCAATGGACTGGTGTCGGGCTGGGATGTCGACGTGGGCGCGCAATACAAGGTGCCGTCGCTGCAGGACCCGAACGCGCCGGAAGTGACCATCACGCTCGCCGTGAAAGGTGGCGCGACTGATCTCGATCTCACGCTCGGCGGCGAGCCCGCGATGGAAACCGCCGACGTGCTCTCGTATCTCGCCACCGGACGCCCCGCCGCGAGCGCGGCCGAATTTGGCGGCGGCGGAGATCTGACCGCACTCGGCACGTCACTCGCGGCGGGCGGCGTCGCGTCGGTGCTCGAGGATGCGGCCAAGAAGAACGTCGGGCTCGACGTAGTGGAGATCCGGCAGAGCGGCTTCAAGGGCGCGACGGTGGTCGCCGGCCGCTACGTCAATTCGCGGTTGTTCGTGGGATTCGAGCAACCACTCACGCAGCAGCGTGTGGAACAGGACAAGACGCTCTCGCAGGCACAGCTCACCGAGGTGCAGCTGGAATACACGTGGTACAAGTGGCTGCTGCTGTCGCTCCAGGGGGGACAGTCCAACTACCAGTTCTTTTTCCGGTTCCGCCGGGCGTTTTGATGCGCACACGCGTACGCACACCCGCGGCGCTCTCGTGCGTCATGCTCGTCGCCGTGCTGGCGCGACCGCTCACCGCGCAGATCCCGTATCACGTGTTCGACGAACGCACGCAAGTG
>Ga0134121_10001113_pt1 | contig 26127 bp, 22 predicted proteins | sample KB301_FD_96463 | JGI IMG/M metagenome (GOLD analysis project Ga0134121, IMG submission 96463) | Terrestrial soil microbial communities without Nitrogen fertilizer from Kellogg Biological Station, Michigan, USA - KB3-0-1 | ecosystem: Environmental > Terrestrial > Soil > Unclassified ... | reverse complement strand
GGCAATCCGCTCCTGCGGCGCGTCATCCAGAACGCGCGCTCGATCAACATGCCCAAGGACAAGGTCGAGGCGGCGATCAAGCGCGCGTCGGGCAAAGAGGCGGAGAACTTCCAGGAGATCCTCTACGAAGGCTACGCCCCGCACGGCATCGCCGTCATCGTGGAGACCGCGACGGACAACCCGACGCGCACGGTCTCGAACCTGCGGACCCACTTCAACAAAGGCGGCGGCAATCTCGCGAGCCCCGGCAGCGTCGGCTTCCTGTTCAAGCGCATGGGCGTCTTTCGCCTGAATCCGGCGGGCCTCGACGCGGACGAGCTCGAGCTCGAGCTGATCGACTTCGGCCTCGAGGAGATCGGCGAGAGCACCGGGGACAAGGGCGAGCCGCAGCTCGTGATCCGCTCGGCCTTCGGCGACTTCGGCAACGTGCAGAAGGCGCTGGAGGACCGCGGCATCACGCCGCTCTCCGCCGAGTCGGAGTACATTCCCACGGGGCCGACCGAGCTGCCTGAGAACCAGGCCGCCGAAGTCCTGGCCCTGGTCGACCGGCTCGAACAGGACGACGACGTGCAGAAGGTCTTCCACAACCTGGGGTGACCGTTTTCCGAGCATAAAAAGAACCCGGCGCGAAGCCGGGCTCTCCCTGCAAACCGATTCGGGTTGGCGTTTTAGCGCGTCTTGATGCACGCGTTGTTGGCGTTCGACCACTCGTACTGGTAGGAATAACCGCCAGTACCGATGAACGGCGTCGGCGACCAGGCGCACTGGTCGTCGGCCTCGGCGCCGGTGCGGCTGTTCCACCAGCCGTTCACGGGGTCGGTCACGGCCTCGCGGGTCTCGTGGCAGACGAAATGCTCCTGGTTCTGCACGTCTGACCAGCCCGAGACCTTGCAGCCGCTGCAGCTCGGATACGGCTCGATGGAGTAGAGGACGGTCCCGGAGGAGCCGCTGAACGCGCCGTGATAGGCGCAGTAGGCGAGGCTCGGTCCGCCGCACGAGGTGCTCGAGCCGCTCGAAGAGTACGAGGTGCTCGGGGTGACGACCTCATAGACCGTGCTGGAGTTGTAGGCGCCATGGCCGCCCGAGAAATACCGGTTGACCTCGGCCTGAACCGTGGCGTCGGTGACGTTGGTCGGCGGCGCCGAGGTGTCGAACCAGTCGGCGGTTCCCGAACCGAGGTTCGTCAACTGGATGCCGGAATACTGCGTGATGGTGTTGTACTCCCCGGTCGTGCCGAACTGGTTGCGGAAGGCCTGCAGCGTCGTGGCGTAGGCGTGGTCGGGAGACGCGGCGTTCGCGAAGTTCGGGCCCCAGAAGATGAAGACCAGCTTGGCCGAGACGACCACGCCGCCGCCATGGTTTGTCAGGGTGTTCCTGGCCTTGGAAATGACGGCATGATTGGTGGGGGCGTAGATGACGTGATCGGCGTCCGCGAAGGGCTTCGCCATCTGCTTCTCTACAGTTGCGGCGTTTCCGGCGACGGCCAGGAAGCCACAAGACAGGGCCAACACAAATTTCAAACCTCTGCTCTTCATTACTCGCATCCTCCAGAAACCTGAAAGCGCCACCAGGAGGGACGAGCTCTTCGCATGAGAGCTGAGCCCTGGGGGCTAGGGTGATGAGACGGCGAGCGTTCGCCGGCTCTGGAACGTCTGGATGGAAAGAGGTGCTCGGAAATTCGCATCAACTTAACCAAAGGGCCAGTCGATAGGAGGTCTATAAGGATAGAGTGCAGGCGGCGGCCAATAGTGAGCCGCTTCAGCAAAAGAACCAGCAGAAAGTCCCCTCGGCCTCCTGCACCTCAGTCAGTAGGATCGGAGCCCCCGCTTACTCCCTTGCTCGTTATAGCGTCTACATCCCGACCAAATTTGCCGTCGTCGCCAAGGCAGGGCAACTGGTGAACCGCGGCGGGTCGGTGATTCCCTCCGGTGCCGAAGGCCTATCGCCCCGGGTTCTCGCCATGGCCCTCGATGCCGTGTCCAGCGCCCGCGACCGCTACAATAAGATGATTGCAAAACGGGGGAGACGAGAATGTCCCGCGGGCAGCTATGGAAGATGGGCGTGGTTCTGGCGGCCCTGGCCTTGGGAGCTGCGCTCCTTGCCTTCCGGTTCCACAGGCAGGCCGGCCCGTTTCCGGGCGAAGCCGGGAAGCAGCCGGCGCGAATCGATCCGGCGCCGTACCTCGCGGCGCTGAGCGAGACGCTGGCTGCCTACCGGCAGCTCATCGTGCTGTTCGCGGACGAGCCGAGCCTTTCCGCACCGGAGCGCGAGGCCGCCGATCGCGTGGGGCACGAGATCTTTCACGACAATCTGGAACGCAGCGCCGATCTCGAAAGGTCTCTGGCAGGCTTGGCGGCCTCGCCGGAGCCGAAGCGGTTCGAGACCTTGGGCACCGTGTTGGATTGGGTGGAGTCCGGGGAGGGGCTTTTCGACGCCGACCGCTTGGCGTTCCGGGAGATTCTCCGCAGCCTGCAAGGCACGGTCGCGGTCGATACGACGCTGCCCGCCATCCGCTTGCACCAGCGCCTCGGCGAGGATCTGGCGGCCCTGGCCGAGATCGAGCGGCGTTACGAGAAGGAGGTCGGGCCGATCTTCGGGCGCTTCGCTCCGCGGGCCATCCCGCAGAAGCGCGAGCGCTGGAACGACTACGTCGCCCATCTGAAGACGATCTACTCCCGCGAACGGTTGCTCAAGGATCACGGCGTCGTGTTGCCCTCACCGCAGGCGTCGTCGCAGAAGGTGGAAGGGCGGCAGGAAAAGGAGATCTTCGGTCTCCGTCTCCCGCCGAAAACCGTCGTCCTGACCTTCGACGACGGCCCACACAACACCTACTCGGAGGAGATTGCCGCCATCCTCCAGCAATATGGCGCACCGGCGGTGTTTTTCGAGGTCGGCCGCAACCTTGGGAGCGTGGACGCCGGCGGCATCGCCCACCTCGGCCCCCGAGCCGGCACCAGCCGTCGCCTGTTAAAAGAAGGTTTTGTGCTGGCCAATCACAGCTACTCCCACAGCCAGCTTTCCAAGCTGACGGGGGAGCCGCTGCGCGCCGAGATCGTACAGACCGACATCTTGCTGAAGGCGGTGGACGCGGGCCGCTCGGCTCTCTTCCGCTTTCCCTACGGCGCGCGCAATCCGGAAGGGTTGCAGATCCTCGACGAGCTGCGGCTCCGGTCGGTGATGTGGAATATCGATTCCCTGGATTGGGCGGATCCGGTGCCGAGCTCGATTGCGGATCGGGTTCTGCGCCTCCTGGATCAACAAGGCCGGGGAATCATCCTGTTTCACGACATCCACGAGCGGGCGGTGAAGGCTCTGCCGCTGGTGCTCGATCGCCTGCTGGCTGACGACTATCGGTTTGCCGCTTGGGATGGCCAGGCTTTTGAAGTGGCGAAAGCGGCTCCTGTGCCGGCGGGCGAGGCGCGGCTCACCACCGGCTACGGCGAGAGCTGGGCCATTGTCGTCGGCATCGACGACTATGCCCAGTGGCCAAAGCTCCACTACGCGGTTCGGGACGCCGAGGCGGTGTCCAAAGTTCTGGTTGATAAATTCGGTTTCGCTGCGCAACACGTCTTCACCCTTGAAAACGCCGCCGCCACCCGCGCCGCCATCCTTGGACTGTTCGAGGACAAGCTTGGACACGGCGTTCTGAAACGCGACGACCGGGTTTTCGTGTTTTTTGCGGGCCACGGCGCGACCCGCAGTCTGAGCTCCGGCCGCAACCTGGGTTACGTCATTCCCGCGGACTCCGATCCGCAGCACGTCTCCGCCGATGCGGTTCCCATGACGGAAATCCAAAACCTTGCCGAGAGTCTGGAAGCCAAACATGTTTTGTTCGTCATGGACGCCTGCTACAGCGGACTCGGCTTGACGCGCGGCGAACGATCCGGTCAGTTCTTGAGCGAGAACGCACGGCGCATCGGCCGCCAGATGCTCACCGCGGGCGGCGCCGACCAAATGGTGGCCGATGGGGGACCGAACGGCCACTCCGTATTCACCTGGACCCTGCTGCAAGGGCTGGCGGGCAAGGGCGATCTCAACGGCGACGGCTTCATCACCGCCACCGAGCTCGCCGCCTACGTGGCACCCGCCGTGGCCAGCGTCACCAGCCAGACGCCGGCCTTCGGCAGCCTGCCCGGCTCGGAAGGCGGCGAATTCGTTTTCGTGCTTCCCGGGGAAAACGAGTTCTTGAGCGCTCAGACCGCTCAACTCTCACCCGAGGCCATCGCCCTCAATGGCAAGTTGGAAGCAAGCCCGGGAAGTCCGTTGACGCCGGTGACCATCCACGACCTGCAAGGCAAGGAGCAGAAAATCGCTCCCCCCGCACCGGTGACGACCTCCGCTCGCCAGCTCGCTCAGCGGGCGAACGACCGCGGTCTCCAGCTTTATAAGGAAAAGCAGTACGACGCCGCCGAGGATCAGTTCACCGAGGCCCTCAAGCTCCGCTCCGACTTCGCTCTGGCAGCGAACAACCTGGGCTTCGTGTTCTTCAAGCAGGGGAAGTACCGGGAAGCCGCGCGCTGGTTCGAGAACGCACTGCACATGGACCCGTCGCGCGCCATCGCCTACCTCAACCTGGGCGACGCCCGGCGTCTCGGCGGCGAGCACGAGAAGGCGGTCGCGGCCTATCGCATGTATCTCGCCCTGGCGCCCCGTGGGCCGGGAGCGCAACAAGCGAAACAGCACCTGGAAGCCGGCCAGTAAAGTGAATGATTCCCATCAATCCGCGATCACCACGTGGTGCGCCTTGGCCGCCGGCTGGCTGAAGCGGACGAGGCGCTCGGCTTCTTCGATCAGGGCCGCGCGATCCGTCCGTGAAACCTTTTCGAAGGGCTGCAGCGTCAGCGTCGCCTCGCGCCGCCGCTCCTCGATCGACCAGGTGCCGGCCATCATGCCGTCGACGAGGAACGTCGGCAGCACTCGGAGGTTGGCTCGCACGTAGACTTTTTCCCGGTGGGCATCGGGCAGGATGCGCTGCCGGCGCCTGGCGGCGTAGGCGAGCTGCACGCTGTCGAACTCGGGCAGGAAACGAACGGGCGCGGGGATTTCGGGGTTCGGCCGGGGCGCCTCGGGCAGATCGTAGAGTGCGCGCCCGGCTTCGTCCTTGAAGATTGCCAGCGCGGGCGACAAGCGCTCGAGCGCTGCCCGCACCGGCGGCGTCTTCCATCCAATCCAGTCCGCCACGTCGTCGGACGCGGCGGGTCCAAAGGCTCGCAGATGGCAGCGGATGACAAAGTCCAGCGCTTCCTCGGGAGTGGACGCCGGCCCGGCCGGCCGGGGCGCTGCGAGAAAGGCGCCCGGCGCACGCTCACCCCAGCGGCCGTCTGCCGGAACCCGGACGAAATCGCTGGTCCTGCGAAACGGACCCCATTTGTAGGTTCGCTGGACCGTAAGCTCCTTCTCGTCGATGGCGCCGGGATTTCTGGCGATCCAATCCTCCATGAAGGCGGGGATCTCGTCGACACTGCGGTGACTCGACTCCGCATAGGCGCGGAGCTCCGAACGCAGCGTCGCCAACTGCGCGAACGGCTGCTTCGAGGTCCGTAGCGGATGGTTGGCACCGGAGTCCTCCACGACCCTCGCGTACTGTGGATGCTCGCGAGCGCTGACCAGATGCAGCGTGCCGCGCAGCAAGGTTCCAGCAACGAGCTGCCGCCGCTCCAGCGCGCCATAGAGGTCCTCAGCCTTGAAGCTTCGGACCCGTGACCAGAGCGCGACAGGAAGCGCCGGCCAGGACTGCGCTTGGAGCGCGCCGATCGATTCGACGGCTTCGACGACCGGGATCGCCAGTTTTTCGAGCAGTCCCTGCCTCGCCAGCAGAGCCCGGTTGAGGGCACGAGGTGTCAGCGCTTCGCCGGTCAAGCCGCTCCTCCCTCAGGTGAGTATCGCAAGGCCGCTTACTCCCTTGCTCGCTATAGCGAAGTACGGTATAGTATCCGGCATGCGATCCTTTACCCTCTCCCGCGACACGCTCCACATCCTCATCGCCCTGGCCGATCGCGACCGTCATGGCTACTCGATCATGCAGGAGATCGGCGAGCGTACCGGCGGCCAGGTCCGGCTCAGCCCGAGCACCCTCTACAGCGCCATCAAGCGCCTGCTCGAAGAGGGATTTATCGAGGAGCTGGCAGAGCGGCCCGATCCCGCCCACGACGATGAACGCCGCCGCTACTATCGGCTGACAGAGGACGGCCGGCGAGCGGCCGTCGAAGAGGCGCACCTCCTGGAAAAGCTGCTGTCCGACGCCCGCTCCCGCGGCCTGGTACCCAAACGGGGCTGAACGATGGCGCGCACACGGGCTCTGGAGGGGGAGCTCCTCCGCCTCTATCGCGGCTTCCTGTGGCTCTACCCCGCCGAGTTTCGCGCCGAGTACGGGCGCGAGCTCTGCCTGGTTTTCAAGGACCGTTGGCGTGAGGAGCGCTCACTGCCGCGTCTGCTGCTGGTCTGGTTCCATGCCGTCTCGGGAATTCTCACGGAAGCTCCAAGGGAGCATTGTCAAATGATCATGCAGGATCTCCGCTATGCGCTCCGCATCATGCGCAAGGACGCTCTCGTCACCGCCGCCGCCATCGTGATCCTGGCGCTGGGAGTCGGCTCCACGACGCTGGTTTTCAGCCTGGCCAACGGCCTGCTGATCCGGCCGTTGCCCTACCCGGAGCCGGACCGCCTCGTGGCGGTGACCGAATACAGCCCCACCGATTCGAACGAGGCGAGATCGATCAACTTTCTAAACTATCTCGATTTCCGCGCCCGCGCGCGCGGTTTCGAAGACATCGGCGTCTATTCTGGGGACGACTTCCCTATCCGCGGCGAGGGCGATGCCGAGCGGGTCTACGCGGCGGATGTGACGGATGGCGTCTTTCGCGTTCTCCACGTGCCGCCGATGCTCGGGCGTTCCTTCACCCGGGAGGACAGTCTGCCCGCGGCTCCGAAGGTCCTCGTGCTCAGCGAGGAGCTCTGGCAACGGCGCTACGGCCGGGATCCGAAGATTCTCGGCCGCGTTTTGGACACCGGGAGCGACCGTTACACCGTGGTCGGCGTCATGCCCGCGGACTTCCATTTCCCCGACCGCGCGGAGATCTGGCTGCCCATTCAAACCGACCCTGCAAAGGCCGCCCGGACGGATTATTACCTCCGCAGCGTGGCGCGGCTCAAACCCGGCGTTCCCGTCGCGCAGGCGACGGCCGAAGTGTATTCGCTGCTGGAACAGATCCATCGCGAAAATTCAGCCGCCAACAATGGCTGGCGCGCGCGCACCGTGCCCATCCGCGAATTCGTGGCGGGCCGCTATCGCACGGCGGTGCTCACGCTCCTGGCGGCCGTCGGGCTGCTGCTGTTGATCGCCTGCGCCAACGTCAGCAACCTGCTGCTCGTCAAGGCTTCCGCTCGCGTCCGCGAAATGGCTCTGCGCACGGCGCTTGGAGCCACGCGCCGGCGGATCGTCCGCCAGCTCCTCTCCGAAGGCATCCTCCTCGGCCTGGCGGGCGGCGCCCTGGGCGTGCTCCTCGCCTATCTGGGGATTCCGGCCCTGCTCGCTCTCATTCCCATTGACATGCCGCGTTGGATGATTTTTTCGGTTGACTATCGCGTGTTGGGTTTCGCGCTCGCCATGTCGCTGCTCACCAGTCTGGTGTTCGGCATTGCGCCGGCCTTCGGCCTGTTCGGCGGAAATCTGACGGATACGCTGAAGGAAGGCGGCCGTGGAGGCAGCGCCGGCCTGCGCCAGAAGCTTCTCCGCAACGGTCTGGTGATCGGGGAAGTGGCGCTGTCGGTCACCCTGCTCACTGGCGCCGGGCTGATGGTTCGGAGCTTTCTGGCACTGCGCACGCAGAACCTCGGGTTTCATTCCGAGAACGTCCTGTCGCTGGACGTCGGGTATCCGGAAAAGCGGTATCCCGACGGTCCGCAGGCGCGGGCTCTCCTTCACCGCTTGACGGAAGAGATCTCGGCGCTGCCGGGAGTCACCTCGACGGCCTTCTCCTCCGGCGTGCCGTTGAACGACGGCTGGGGACGCATCTATACGATCGAAGGACGTCCGGTGCCGCTCAAGGACATGAAGTTCGTCAACCACGTCGTCACCACGCCGGGTTATTTTCACACCCTCGGCATCCCCTTGCTCAAGGGCCGCGATTTCACCGAAGCCGACTACGACGCGCCGCGCATCGTGATCGTCAGCGAAAGGTTTGTGAAGACAAACTGGCCGCGGGAGAGTCCTCTCGGCAAACGGATGCAGTTCGGCCCGCCGGGGAAAAACCAGCCCTGGCACACCATCGTCGGCGTCGTCGCCGACAGCCGGCACGGAACGCTCAAGGGGGAGGACCGCCCCAACGTCTATCTGCCGTTCAGCCCCGATTATTCTCCCAGCTCGCTGCTCGTCCGGACCTCGTCCGATCCACTGCAAATAGTGAAGGCGATGAGGGACCGGATCCTCGCCGTGGACCACGACATTACCGTCAACCACGTTTTCAGTCTCGAGCAGATCGTCGATCGGGTGGCATGGCAGGACCGCTTCTTCACCGTGCTTTTCGGGGGTTTCGCGACTCTCGCGCTGTTGCTGGCCGCCGTGGGACTCTATGCGACGCTCTCCTACACGGTGTCGTTGCACACGCACGAGATCGGTATCCGAATGGCTCTCGGAGCCTCGTCCTCCCGCGTCCGTAGCATGGTGATGCGGCAGGGCATGGCTCTCGCCGGTGCCGGACTCCTCGTCGGTATCAGCGCCTCCCTTGCGCTCACCCGTCTGCTCAAGACGCAACTCTACGAAGTGTCGCCGACCGACCCGGCCAGCTATCTGGTCGCTCCCGTGGTGTTGATACTGGTCGCCCTCCTGGCGTCCTCCGAGCCTACCCGCCGTGCGACCCGGGTCGATCCCATCATCGCGTTACGCCAGGAGTGACGCGGGCGCCAGAGAAAAGGCTTTCGGCTACTGCGAGTCGACCTCGTCGTCCGCTTTCGCTTGCTCGAGCGGAGTCCAGCCCGCGGGATTCGTGGGGCTGCAACCGTTGTTCGGCAGCGTGCAGACCTTGAGTGAGCTGACGGGATGGATTTCCCAGAGCGCGAAGCGCCGGGGCTGGCCGCTGAGCGGATGATTCGGGTCTCCGTTCGGATGATGAAGATTGTCGTAGAACAATTGACCGGTCACGAGGATGGCGTGTCCTTCGTCGCGCTGAGAATCTAGTCGGGAGAGCGTCCAGCCCTCCGGCCGATCCTGAGGGATCATTTCGACGACGACGGCGGAGAACTCGGCTACCTTCAGCGACGGGAACGACGATTGAGGTTGGTCGCTCACGGCAATGTGGAAGTCGTTGTTCGGCTCCCCATGCAGGTTGCAGTTGACCGACTCTCCGGTATTGGCGTGTGGCGTTCCGACCACGAAACCCATGACCTGGACCAGATCGCCTTCGCTCACCTGTCCGCTCGCCAGTGGAAGATCGTGAAGCTCGTCTCGCTGCTGTGCCGTGATATCGCGCGCCGTATTGCCAACGCGCTGGATGGCTTCGTCCTGGAGATGCCGGAGGTCGTCGAAGGTCAGGAGAACTGGCGACACTCCGTCTTCCGCGAGTTGCCGCCGCTTGAGCGCGTTGGCCACGGCGTGGGGCGAATCGGCGGGCGCGCAGCCGTTCTCCGGGCACGAAGCGAGATCGGGTTCGCAGGCTTTGGAAACGGACTCCAAGGCCGCATGCGCCGTCGATCGCACCGGCGTCGACGACGGCGCCACCGTCTGTGCCAGGAGCGCGAGCGCCACGGGGGCGAAAGGTGCTACTCGCCGGCTGAAGACCCTGCCGGACCGCGGCTTCGTCTCGGCGGTGCTGGGCTTCGTCGCTGGTGAAGCTGGCATGAGTCCCTCCTTTCCCTCTCACGGATCGAGTCTTACTGGGGCGGCGAGGGTGGAGGAGGATTATTTGTGTTCGGATTGTTGGGAGGCGGTCCCGGCGGATCCTTCTTTGCGCTCTGATCTTCAGGCGCCGTAGGGCTTGCGGTGCTCGCCTGGATACCCTTGCTCACGGCATAAGTGCTGGCGCTGATTCCCAGGAGAGTCAGGATCTCAGTTGGAATCGCCGGAAACTGGTTCTTGGCGACGGTGATCAGGAACAGGCTGAAGGCAATGACGAGGGTGAAGATCAGAAGTTGGAAGCGCGACAGGCTTGCCTGGCCCGTCTTGCCGTCCGGCCCTGCTTCACTCAAAAGGTGAGACAGATCGATCCTCCCGGAGGCGATTTCCAGCAACACCAGGAGACCAAAGAAAAAGACGAGGATCAACGTGCCATAGCCTACGAGAAGCGTCAATCGATCCTGCGGCGTGCATTTCGCGCAGTTGTAGACCAGCACCAGGGCGACGACGGTCAGGGCCACGCAGAAGGCGAAACAAGCCATGGCGATCCAGTTTCGTGGCGGCTGTTCCTTTGAGTTGTTCAAGGGGGGCTCCTCATCGTTTGACGTTCTTCAATAGCGGTTGGATATAGGCCTCGATCGCTTTGCCGCCAAGATAGACGGCGTGGCTCCCGCCGAGCACGGCGACCGCGGCAGGAGGTAGCGCAGGAAGAGAGTCTCGGAGCGGGTTGACGGCGACCGCGTGCAGGTACTGGCCGGTCACGACGGTGGTGGCAATCAGCATTTGGAGGCGGGCGGGAGAAAAGGAGGATGAGCCGGTAGGCCCCTTCGTTTCGAGAAGGCCGGCCAGCGAGATCTTCCCGTTGAAGATGTTGAACAGGATGACGCCCAAGAAACCAACCCAGAGAAGGCCGCCTGCGATCACCGCCATCCTTACGAGGAGGTGCATAGCTCACCTCAGGGCACTTCGACCCTCACGACGTCCGAGTAGACGCTGAAGTCTTTCTTGATCTTTGCGCGGACCCGGAAGGAATAGGTTACGTGGTGCTTGAGGCCGGCGACGGTGACGCTGGTGGCGTTGGCGGGTAGCGACTTTACCTGCTTGAACTTGCCGTTGGTCTGGAGCTGCTCGACGAGCCAGTTCGATTCCGTTGAGAAGGGATCGATCCAGGAGAGGGTTGCCTTGCCGGTCGCAGCGACGCCTTGGAGTGCAAAGGGGTCGCTGGTGCGGGTGAGACAAGTGGCTCCTACCGTATCGACAAATCCCCGAACGACCTGCTCCACACGCTCGCTGTCGAGTCCGTACTTCCCTGCCTCGCCCATGGAGAGATCGACGGGAAAGCAATAGCTCATCACCGAGCCGCCATCCTCAGGAGTCGATTCCGTACCGTTGTAGCAATGGTTCTCACCCGAGTGGCACTGATCGATGGGAGGGTTGTAGCAATGCGTATGGTGCGTTCCGAAAATGTGTCCGAGCTCATGGGCCGTGGTGATAACGTCGAATCCCCGCTTGGTCACCACCACGATCCCGTAGCCGCCATCAGGGCAGTTGGAGGGTTTCGCGGTGAAGTCGCAGAGGCTGGAAAGCCAGGCCTGACCGCCGATGTCTTCGGAAAACTTGCCCGTGAAGAACATCGCCCCGTTGCGCGGGTAGTTCTTTACCGGCCGGAAGCTCTGCCAGAAACTCGAGAATTCGCAGAGCACGTCAGCTGTCTCGCCACTGTGGGGATTCGGCGCGTTCCAGGGATCGTCGGGTGTCGTGTAGAGAGAGAGGCTCGAAACCACCAGCGAGACACCGAGCTGCCGGAAGTAGAGCTCCGAGACACTGCCGAAGATCCTGCCGAGATACGCCGTCGCCGTATCGACGTTGCCAAACATCTGGAAGAACTCGAAGTCGGAGTCGACGGCGATGAGGGCCTGGTACTCGGCACCAGGAGCGACCACGGTCTTGTTCTGCCTTTCGCCGATCTTCTGGGCGAAGTTGGCGGGGGCCACGAGAACGTCGGACAGGCGGCTCTTGGCCACGGGCTCGAGGACCGCCCGAGTTACCGCCAGAGACTTGGCGATCGAATTTGGCGAAGCGCCTGCCGGGAGGGTGACCTCATACAATTGGTCTCTCGTGGCGAGATAACCGTTCCAAGCCCCGGTTGCGCTGTCGACGGTCAGGGACACGGAGGACCGCGGCCACTCCTCGACGGTGCCGCGGAGGAAGATCAGGTGGGCCACCGCGTCTTTCCCTTGGTCGCGGCCGTCGACGTAGAGGTGGAAATCGGCGGCAAAGAGCTGCGCCGTTTCAAGGTCGAGGGTCAGGGCCTCGCCGTCGGCGCCGCGCAAACCTGCGATGCGGAAGAGGGCGCCCGGAGCGCTGGCGAGAGCCTTGCGTGCCACTTCGGTGGGTGCCGCCTTCGCGGCGTCGAAACGATTGACGGAACCGGAACCCGCGGCAACCGGAGCGGAGAAGGCCAGGCAGAGGGCGATGGATGCGAGCGAGAGAACGAGACGATCGTGCACGCCAGACTCCTTCGAGAACGAATTAACCTCCCTATTCTAACAGCAATCCCTGGAAGACCGGCAATCGCGGCGAGTCCTCTTCGAAAGCTGTCCGCCCCTGCTTCCCCCGGGGAATTCCTGCGTTCCGGAGCCAGTTCTAAGGCAGGCAGCATTCCACCAGGAGGTTCCCATGTCCATTCGTTCCATCAAGCAAATCTCGCAGGCAACCCCGACGGTCGAGGGCGCCGGCGTTCATCTTCGCCGGGCATTCGGCTTCGGCGAGACCGGCGACTTCGACCCTTTTCTGCTTCTCGACGACTTTCGTAACGACCGGCCGCAAGATTATCTGGCCGGCTTTCCCTGGCACCCACATCGCGGCATCGAGACGATCACCTACGTTCTGTCCGGGACCGTGAGCCACAACGACAGCCTCGGCAATCAAGGCGCACTTGGCGCCGGGGATCTACAGTGGATGACCGCCGGCCGCGGCATCATTCATCAGGAGATGCCGAAGGGCGACGAGGCCGGCCGGATGCACGGCTTCCAGCTCTGGGCGAATCTCCCCGCCTCACTCAAGATGACCGCGCCGCGGTACCAGGACGTCAAATCCGTCGAAATCCCCGAGGTGACTGACGACGACGGCACCCGCGCCCGCATTCTCTGCGGCACCTTCTGGGGCAAGACCGGGCCGGTCGACGGCATCGCCGCCGATCCGAGCTACATTGACATCTGGGTACCGCCGGGCAAGCGCAAGACGCTGCCGGTCGCGACCGGACGCCATGCCTTTGCCTACGTTTTCGAAGGCTCGGGGAGCTTCGCCAACGCATCGGCACCGCGCGCCGTCCTCACCGAGCCCATCGAAGGCGACGGCCCCGCGACCTGGGAGACGGCCGGGAATCGATCCCTGGTGGTCTTCGACCGCGGTGACGAGGTCGTCGTGCGGGCCGGAGAGAACGGCATTCGATTCCTCCTGGCTTCAGGGAAGCCTCTGGAAGAGCCGGTTGCCTGGCACGGGCCGATCGTCATGAACACCCGCGCCCAGCTCGAAGAGGCGCTGACCCAACTGCGCCGCGGGACGTTCTTGCAGCAGGGCTGAAGCGAGGAGTCGGATCGAGCGTCTCAGAGTGGCGAGGGATGCCGCTCCGAGACGCAAGGCGACCGTCCTCCGAGACAGTTGCCCAGCCGGAGGCGACCCGTCCCGGGTTAGACTAGGCCGGCTCGAAGATCGGAGGAATCATGCATCGTCGCACTCTGCCTGCTTTTCTGACTCTGTTCGCTCTCCCGGCCCTCGCTCTGGCGGCGAAGCCTCCCGCAGCTCCCGCGGCCGACGCTTTGACCGCTTCCGTGGAGCGGATGGCGAAGGTCAGCTCTAGTTACGCGCCCAGCCTGTCGCCGGACGGCACCCGGGTGGCGTTCCTCTCCAATCGCGGCGGACTGCCGCAGGTGTGGATCGCCGAGATCGACAAGGTCGCCCCGCCGAAGCAGATCGGCACGTTCGAGGATCCTGTCTCCGGCGTCGACTGGTCGCCCGACGGGCAGTGGCTGGCGTTGCTGATTGCGCCCGGCGGCGGTCTCAATCAGCAGATCTATCTCATGCATCCGGACGGCTCGGGCGTCCAACGGATCACTGGCGGCGGCAAGGAGAACAACACGCTGGCCGGCTGGAGCGGCAAGCTCCTGCGCTATAGCTCCAGTCACGACCATCCCGGCTCGCTGGAGCCCTGGATCTACGACTCGGAGACGGGAAAGAGCCGCAAGGTGGCCGCCGGCGGCGGGGTCTCCGCGCTGGTCGACATCAGCCACGATGGAAAGAAGGCGGTGGTCTCCCGTCTGGTCAGCCGGGGGGACGACAATCTCTATCTGATCGATCTCGCGACGGGTAAGGAGACGCTGCTGACGCTGCACGATCCTCCCGGCTCGTTCGGCGGCGGCCGGCTCAATCCCAACGCCTCTACGGTCTATCTCTCGTCCAACCGGGATTCGGACAAGACGTACTTTGCCAAGGTGATGCTCGGACCGGGCGGCCAGCCGCTGTCGAACCAGAAGATCGGTTCGCGCGACGACGCCGAGGTGGACGACTTCGCGCTCGCCCCGGACGCCAGCAACGCCTTTGTGATCTTCAACGTTGCCGGCCGCAACGATCTGGCATTCATCAGTCTGAAAAAGCCGCGCATCGAGCTACAACCTCTGCGCATGGCCGGTGACATCCTTGGCGGCCTCAACTACTCGGAGAACGGCAAGCGGCTGGCTCTGACGGTCGGCGGCGCCAACCTCCCCACGGACGTCTGGGTGATCGGCGTCGAGACGCACAGCATCCGGCAGCTCACCTGGAGCCCGCACGAAGGCGTGGAGCTGGAAAAGCTGAAGACGCCGGAGTTGGTGCACTTCACGGCGCACGATGGCCTGGATCTCTCGGGTTGGCTCTACCGCGCGCCCGGCGACGATCCCGGCCCGGTGGTGATCAGCTTTCACGGCGGACCGGAGGGCCAGGAGCGGCCGAGCTTCAATTCCACGTATCAGGCGCTGAGGTCTCGCGGCATTGGCGTCTTCGCCCCCAACGTGCGCGGCTCGTCGGGCTTCGGCAAGAAGTTCGTCAATCTGGACAACGGAGCGCTGCGAGTGGAGGGAGTGAAGGACATCAAGGATTGCGTCGATTACCTGGTGAAGGCGCGAATCGCCGATCCGAAGCGGATCGGCATCATGGGCGGCTCCTACGGCGGCTACATGACGCTCGCCGGGCTTACCGAGTTTCCCGATCTTTTCGCCGCCGGGGCCGATCTCTTCGGCATTGTCAATTTCGAAACCTTTTTCGCCCAGACCGAGCCTTGGATGGCCGCCATTTCCACCAAGGAGTACGGCGACCCGGCAACGGAAAAAGACCTGCTGTACCAGCTCTCGCCCATCCACAAGCTCGACAAGGTCAAGGCGCCGCTGCTCGTGCTCCATGGCGCCAACGACACCAACGTGCCACTGGTGGAAGCGAAGCAGGTGGCGGACGAGCTGAAGAAACGGGGGGTGCCGGTGCAATCTGTGATCTTTCCTGACGAGGGGCACGGCTTTCGCAAGACGCCGAACCGGGTGCGATCGACGGTGGAGATCGTGCGGTGGTTCGAGAAATATTTGAAGGGATGATGTTGGCCAAAAGCGCTAACGTAGCTTCGGACTTCCCCCGCCCGAAGACCCTCACCCCTGCCCCTCTCCCGCCCCCTCCGCACCCCCCTCACCGGGAGAGGGGTACCCCTGGGGCGTTCTTACCTTGCTCCCTCTTCTCCCGGTTGGGGGGAGGGCGATGGGAGAAGAGGGTTGGGGTGATGAGGGGCCTGGCTGTTCTCCCTCTTCTCCCGGTGAGGGGGGTGCGGAGGGGGCGGGAGAAGAGGGCCGGGGTGATGAGGGTCCTGGGCGGGGGACTTCTCCTTCTCCTCACCAGCGCGCCGGCCCTGGCGCAGACACCGCAGACGGCTCTCAACCAGGCGGTGCTGGCGGAGGTGGCCAAAGCACAGCACAAGGCGCGGGAGGTGGGGGTCAGCATCGTGCAACTCGACACGGGCGAGGCGGTGTTCTCCTACAACCCTGAGCAACCGCGGGTGATCGCTTCGAACAGCAAGCTGTTCACCACGTCGGCGGCGTTGGACGCGCTGGGGCCGGGCTTTCAATTCGAGACTCGCTTTTTGATGCGCGGTGTGGCCGCGGACGGCGTGCTGCGCGGCGACCTCGGGGTCGTGGGGGCGGGTGATCCCCAGATTTCCGGCCGCGAGTATGACGGCGATCCTTTCGGCGCCTTCCGCCCTTGGGCCGCGGCGCTGCGAGAGAGGGGCATTCGGCGGATCGCGGGTGACCTCTATCTGGCGCACGGGCTGTTCGAGGCCCTGCAGATCCATCCCGATTGGCCCCGGGATCAGCTCGCCGAGTGGTATGAGGCGCCGGTGGCCGCCCTATCGTTCAGCGACAACTGCATTTTGGTCCGGGTTTCGCCGGGCCGTGCGGCGGGCCGGCCGGCGATCGTCGAGACTGTGCCGTCCGTGCCTATTTTCCGCGTCGACAACAGCACGTCGACGCGGGCGAAGCGGCGAGGGACCAAGCTCTACGTCGGCCGTACGGAGGACCTGCTGACGGTGCGGGGGACGATCGACGTCAACTCGGGGCCGTTCGAGACCTGGGTGACGGTGCCCGATCCGGTGGCCTACTTCGGCGCGGCGCTGCGGGCGGCGCTGGCACAAGAGGGAATCGCGATCGATGGCAGTCTGCGGCCTGTGGTGGAGCTCCCGGGGCCGGTCTGGCAGCGGGTGGCCGTGCATCGCAGCGATCTGGTGACGGCGATTTTTACCACCAACAAACGGAGCCAGAACTTCTACGCCGAAAGTCTGGCCAAGCAGGTGGGAGCGCGGCGTTGCGGCATTGGAAGCTGGAGCGCCGGCGTCAAGGCCATCGCCGAGCTGATGACCTCGATCGGCGTGCTGCCGGGGGAGCTCCACATGGTCGACGGCTCTGGGATGAGCCGTGCGAATCAGGCGTCGCCCCGCGCGATCACGACCCTGCTGCGCCACATGTATTTCCACCCGGCGGGAGCGGAGCTCGTGCAGTCGCTCCCTTTCTCTGGGGAGGACAACAAATCCTGGAAACGGCGGCTCGCGGCCCCGCCTTACTTCGGCAACGTCTTCGCCAAGACCGGCACCCTCTCCGGCGTCTCCGCCCTGTCCGGCTACGTCCGGGCCGTCTCCGGAAAGTCCTACGCCTTTTCGATCCTCCTCAACGGCACGCGGGGAGATCCGCATGGCGATCAGGACCGGATTCTGATGGCGTTGATCGATCACGGATAGGAGGGTCGGGGTGATGAGGGGCTCCTCGGGGTAGAATGAGCTGCGCAGTAAGCCGAATAGGAATGGAGATCCGATCTTGATCACGCCCGACGTTCGTCCCGTGAACTACCAGCAGTTGATGAAGAAGGTGGAGCAGGTGGTAGCGGAGATGGATCGGGACGAGGACGTCTCCGCGACCATCCCGTCGCTGCTCGAGACGATCATCGACAAGTTCCGCGACGAGTTGGGAATCTACGGCGGCCGTCTCTATCAGCGCCGCGGCGGCTACTACGTGCTGCAGGCGACGTTCGGCGATGCCAAGGAGGTTCCGAAGGGGCTCAAAGTGCCGATCTCCTACCGGCCGATCGAGCTGCTGCTGGAGAACGGCACGGTTTACATGGGCGACGAGGATCCGGACATGGACCGCAACCTGGAGAGCCAGCTCGGGGTGCAGAGGTTCGCCGCCATCGAAGTGGGCAGCGAGGAGTACGTGCTCGCCTTCGACGTAGCGTCCGGCCACGACCGGGACGACATCCTCTTTTCTCTCGGTATCCTGCGCCACAGCGTCAATCAGAAGATCCGCCGCGACCGCATGGAGGGGATCTTCGAGCAGGCGCGAAAGATTCAGGCGTCGATTCTCCCCAAGCGGGTGCCCGAGTATGGCAATTTCGATTTCTTCGGCCGCTCCGAGCCGATCGAAGGCGTGGGCGGCGATTATTTCGATTACATCCCGGTGACCGAGAAAATCCTCGGCCTTTCGATCGCCGACGTTTCCGGTCATGGTTTGCCCGCGGCGCTTCAGGTACGCGACATCTATATGGGCCTGCGGATGGGGCTCGCCCGCGATTTCAAGATCGTGCGCACGGTGGAGCGGATGAATAAGATCATCCACAAGAGCACCCTGACCAGCCGTTTCGTGTCCATGTTCTACGGCGAGCTGGAGCTCAACGGCGTGTTCATCTACGTCAACGCCGGGCATCCGCCGCCGTTTCACGTCACGGCCGACGGCACGGTGCGCTATATGGAGGAAGGGGGCCCGGTGTTGGGGCCGCTGCCCGACGCCAGCTACAACCGGGGCTTCGTCATCATGAAGCCGGGCGACATGCTGGTGTTTTACACCGACGGCATCAGCGAGACCCTGGGCCGCGACGAGGACGGACGCCCGCTTGGCGAATACGGAGTCGAGCGACTGGTGGAGACAGCCCGCGAGCACCAGGGGGAAACGGCGCGCGAGGTGGTGGACGCCATTTTCGCGAGCGTCGAGTCGTTCAGCCGCCAAGCGCCACCGGACGACGACCGGACGGTGATGGTGGTAAGCCATCCGGTGATTGACACCTCGGTGACCCAGGCGTTTCCCCGGCCGGTGTTGTAGGGAACAAGGGACATAAGGAACTTCCAGGGACCTCAGGGACACAAAGAATTCTTGTCCTTGATGTCCCTTGAGTCCCTTGTTTGGCTCAAGCCCGCGGTACCACTTCCAATTCCTGCTTCAACTTCACGATGCTTCCTGCCGGATACACCCCGGGGCGGAGCTGGACGCCCGGGTAGATGTGCGTTTCACGGCCGACGATGGAGCCGGGATGGAGAACGCAGTTGCAGCCCGTGAGGACGCCGTCGCCGAGGATGGCGCCGAGCTTGCGGCGGCCGGTGTCGAGGCGTGGTCCGTCGCCGGTGAGGGCAGGGATGCGGATGGCGCCGCCGTCATGGCGGAAGTTGGAGAGGATGGTGCCGGCCCCGAGGTTGACCTCGGATCCGAGGATGGAATCGCCGATGTAGTTGAGATGAGGGACCTTGGCGTGGGGCAGGAGGATGGCGCGCTTGAGCTCCGTGCTCGCCCCAACGACGCAGTGATCGCCAACCCAACAGCCTCCCCGGATATAGGCGCCGGGCCGGATCTCCACCTCGCGGCCGATGAACACCGGCCCTTCAATCACCACGCTGGGATGGATGCGGGTGCCCTTGCCGATGACGATGCGGTCTCCCGCGAGATGGACGTCCGGCGACAGGCCGGTCTGAATGTCACTGGAGGGCAGGCTGGCGAGGACCTCGTCGAGGGTGTCGCCGAGGAGAGTCCAAGGGGCGTTGGGATCGAAGGGTCCGGCGAAAACTTCGGGCAGCTCGGCGAAGAGTGGCGGGATCTTGGGCTGAGGGCTCATATGGGCTGGGATGATACCGTTGAGTGGACCGCATGAGCCGTCTCCGTCCCCTTCCGCAGTCCTTTTATCGCCGGCCTGCCGAGATTGTCGCGCGCGATCTGCTCGGCAGGTACCTGGTGCGCGTGCACGAAGGAGAGCGGCTGGTGCTGCGCCTGGTGGAGGTCGAAGCTTATCTGGGCGCTCCAGATCGGGCGAGCCACGCCTGGGGCGGCCGCCGTACGGCGCGCAACGAGAGCCTCTATCTTCCTGGCGGTCACGCGTATGTCTACTTCATCTACGGCATGCACTTCTGCCTGAACGCGGTCACCGGCGATGCCGGTGTAGGGAGCGCCGTGCTCCTCCGGGCGGGCGCACCGGTGGAAGGAAGTCAGCGGATGGCGGAAAACCGGCGCTGGACGAAAACGGTCCGGCCCGGCGATCTCGCCGGAGGACCGGGCAAGATCTGCCAGGCTCTGGCGATCGGCCGCGATCTCGACGGCGTCCTTCTGGACCAGCCGCCGCTCTACATCGCGAAGGGAGAGCCGGCGACGGCGGAGCGGATTGTGGCCAGCCCCCGAATCGGGGTCGATTATGCCGGCGAAGCCGCGGCGTGGCCGTTGCGGTTTTCGCTGGCGGGAGAGCCTGATGTGTCGCGGCCGCGGCCGGGGTAGGTACAGGCGGCGGAAACCCAGAACACGGACGAGCACGGACCCCGCACGGACGAGCACGGACATCGAGGACGAGTTTTCTGTCCGTGTCAGTTCTTGTGAGTCCGTGTTGGTTCGTGTTCTTTTCGCCCCTACCGCATCGGCGACGCACCGCGCAGGGGCGTGTTCGAGGGGTTTTTCGGCGGCAAAAGGCGGATGTAGCCGATCTGGGAGAGCTTCCAGAAGAGCATCAGGGCATCGAGCTGCGCCATCGGAGTGATCTTCAGGATCGACTGGATGTCGTAGGTGCCGTTGATGCGGGTGAGCATGAAGCCTTCCGACGGCGAGAGCTGCGAGGAGGTGAGCTGCTCCATCGTTGCCGTCACCTGGGGAATCGAGCCCAGAGTCACACCGGCCTTTTCGATGTACTCGCGGACCTTCTTCTCGGCCAGGGTCAGCACCTGCTGGGCGTCCGGATTGTCCGGTTCCAGAGCCTTGGCCGCCCGCAGGTGGCGCAGCGAGGCGTCGAACTCCCCGTCCTTCAGCAGCGCCCGGCCAGCCTCGATGAGGGTCGCCGCCGTCAGCGCGCCGGCCCCGCCCTTCCCCCCGCCCCCCGAGCGCAGCTTCACCAGCTTGAGGTGCCCCGCCTGATACTGGTCGAACAACAGCTTGCAGACCTGAAACTCGGTGGCGTGGGTCTGTTCCCGTATCTCCTCGATGGTGAGCTGGTCGTCCACCATCTCGATGATCCGCCGCTCGCCCGCACCCAGACCCGGGACGGAGGAGAGATCGACGATCGCCACGGGGATCATCTGCTCGTCGGGGATCACCTGGCGGATGCGCCGCCATTCGTCGACCCGCTGCACGCCCTCCATGACGATGCCGGTGACGTCCATCTTCATCGGCACCATGGCGCTTTCGGGCAGGATGTCGTCGAGGAAGCGGAAGTCCCCCTCGGCCCACGAGAAGATGTCGTAGATGCTCTCCTCGGCCTTGAGGCGGAGCATGCGGGCGAGATCCTTTTCGGCGATGGCGCCGTTCTTCACCAGGATCATGCCGAGCAGGGTGCGGCTTTGCACTTGCAGCTCGACGGCTCGGTTGAGCTGCGCCTCGTTGATCAGGCCGTGGCTCACCAGGAAGTGGCCGAGGTACTCCTCCGGCTTGTTCGAGGCGGACGAAAGGATCAGTCCATCCTTGAAGAAGACCTTCTTCTCCGTCTTGCCGTGGACGATTTCCAGGGTCCCGTTCTTCTTGCTCTGGGAGAGCCACTGGAGCAGCTCTTCGAGCTGCATCGTTCTGAGGTTCCCGACGATGCCCATAATGACCGGGCCGATTATAGTCCTAGGCGAATATGAAGAGATTGCCCAGGAAGCCGACGAGCTCTGCATGGAGAGAGAACCTCATCTTCGTGCCGGAGTCGTCCCTCTCTGCCCTTGATAGTGGCTGGACGAGCCGGGATCGCCGTACGCGACGTCCGGTTCGGACTCCATGGCAATGAAGATGAGCTGTGCAATTCGCCTGCCCGCCTCCAGCACGAAAGGCTGGGGTCCCAGGTTCTGCAGCTCGAGGGTGATCTCTCCCTCGAAGCCAGGATCGCACCAACCGGCCAGCGAGTGGTTGATCCACAGCCGGCCGAGGGTGGATTTGAGCTTGAGGTCGCAGGCGACGTCGCGCGGGATGCGCACGTACTCCATGCTCGAGGCGAGGACGACTTCGCCCGGGAAGAGCTTGATGTGGGGAGCGTGGAACTCCTCGGGATCTCGGGTGGGGCAGATCCAATGGTCGGAGACCCTGACGTCGTAGCTGGCGGCATTGACCTGGTTCTCCTCGAAAGGGGTTACCCCCCCGCTCCGCCCCCATTCGCGGATCCAGCGGTCCGGTTTGATCATCGCCGGTCTCGCTCTACAGGAACCGGACCGGCGTCGTCACCTGCTCGCGGTCGATGGTGTCCACGAAGCGGATGATCTTGCGCGAAAGGGACATGAACAGGGTTGAGGTACGCGAGCCGCCGCCGAAGAAGCGGACGCCCTTCAAGAGCTCGCCGTCGGTCACTCCGGTGCAGCTGAACAGGATCTCGTTGCCGGGAGCGAGCTCCTCGGTCTTGTAGATCTTGGTCAGGTCGTGGAAGCCCAGATCCTTGACGCGCTCCTGCTGCTCCTCGTCGGTGGCCCGGAGACGGCCCTGGATCTCGCCGCCGAGACAGCGCATGGCGGCGGCGGTGATGACTCCCTCGGGAGCGCCGCCGGTGCCCATCACCGCGTGAACGCCGGTGCCCCGCACGGCGGCCGAGATGCCGGCCGACAGATCGCCGTCGCCGATCAGGCGGATGCGGGCGCCGGCGCTGCGGATGTCGGCGATGAGCTGCTCGTGACGGGGACGGTCGAGCACCACTACGATCAGGTCGGTCACCTTACGCTCGAAGGCGGCGGCGATGTTGCGCAGGTTTTCGGCCACCGGTGCGTCGAGGTGGATCGAGCCGCGGGCGGTAGGGCCGACGACGATCTTCTCCATATAGACGTCGGGAGCGTAGAGCAGGCCGCCGCGCTCGGAGGCGGCAAGCACTGTAATGGCGTCCGGCGAGCCGGTGGCGCAGAGGTTGGTGCCCTCCAGGGGATCGACGGCAATATCGACCTGGACGGCGCCGTCGTGCCCGCGCCGCCCTCCCACCTCTTCGCCGGTATAGAGCAGGGGCGCCTTGTCGCGCTCGCCTTCGCCGATCACCACCCGGCCGTCCATGTCGAGTGAGTCCATCTCCTTGCGCATGGCTTCGACGGCCACCTGGTCGGAGTAGCGCCGGTCGCCGAAGCCCATGGTCTTCGCCGCGGCGATCGCCGCCTGCTCGGTGACGCGGATGAAGCCTTGTTCGAGGAGTTGGTCCAGCGCCATCAGCGGGCGCTCCCCAGGCTGGCGGCTTCTGCAGTCACCGCGGGCGCGGCCGGCGCTTCCTGCTTGGCGGCCGGGCGCTCCGGAGCGTTGAAGGCCGGGATGCCGGTGATCGCTTCGCCGATGATCAGGGCATGGATATCGTGAGTGCCCTCGTAGGTGTAGACCGACTCGATGTTGAGCATGTGGCGGATCACCGGGTAGTCGTCGACGATGCCGTTGGCACCCAGGATCTCGCGCGCCAGCTTGGCGCTCTCGCGGGCCACCCAGACGTTGTTGCGTTTGCCCATCGAGATGTGCCAGTGCTTGAGCCGCCCGGCATCTTTCAAGTGGCCGAGTTGGAGGTTGAGGAGCTGCCCCTTGCTGATCTCCATCGCCATCCACACCAGTTTTTCCTGCACCATCTGGTGACAGGCGATGGGCTGGCCGTTGAACTGGATGCGCTCCTTCGCGTATTCGAGGGCCGTGTGATACGTCTCCATGGCGCTGCCGATGCCGCCCCAAGCGATGCCGTAGCGCGCCTGGTTGAGGCACATGAGGGGATGCTTCAGGCTGGACGTGCCGGGAAGGACGGCGTCGCCGGGGATGCGGCAATCGTGGAAGCCCAACTCGGAAGTGGTGGAGGCGCGCAGCGAGAACTTGCCGTGCTGATCCGAGGAAGTGAAGCCGGGCGTGCCCTTCTCGACCAGGAAGCCGCGGACGCCGTCGTCCGTCTTCGCCCACACGACGGCGACGTCGGCCAGGGTGCCGTTGGTGATCCATTGCTTGGAGCCGTTGAGCACCCAGTCGCTGCCCACCCGCTTGGCGTAGGTGCGCATGCCGCCGGGGTTGGAGCCGAAGTCCGGCTCGGTCAAGCCGAAGCAGCCGATGGCTTCGCCGGTGGCGAGGCGGGGGATCCAGCGGTCCTTCTGCTCCTTGGAGCCGAAAGCGGAAATGGGGTACATCACCAGCGAGCTCTGCACGGAGACGAAGCTGCGCAGCCCGGAGTCGCCGCGCTCCAGCTCCTGCATGATCAGGCCGTAGGCGACGCCGCCGAGGCCGGGAAGACCGTATTCCGAGAGGCTGGCGCCGAACAGGTTGAGGGCGCCCATTTCGGGCACCAGCTCGAGGGGAGTGCGCCCTTCGCGGTGGCACTCCTCGATGATCGGCTTGACCTTGTCGTCGACGAAAGCGCGAACCGTGTCGCGCACCAAACGCTCCTCCTCGGTGAGAAGCGAGTCCAGCTCCAGCAGATCAACGCCTGGGAAGCGGCTCAAGAACGATACCTCCTTTGAGCGTGCAAGCGAATATTGGGCGACCGGGGCCGCAGGGCGCAAGGATATCACGGAGGGGCGGAGCCCCCCGCCCAAGACCTCACCCCTGCCCCTCTCCCGACCGCCCCATTCCCCTCCCCGGGAGAGGGGAACCCGGCTGGGGCGGGGGGCCATTCTCGGATATCATCCCCGGCCTATGGCGTTTCCCGGCGGCAGCGCGTATGCGATGGCGAGAGACGTAGCGGAGGGGTACCTGCTGCTCACCGAGCGCAGCTTCAAGACCTTGACGCGCGGCGATCTCGATCAGTTCGCCTTCGAGCTCGACCGCCACCTGCGCGAGCTGCGGGGCGATCAACCCTCGCTCGACGATCTGTCGGCCATTCAGCTCCGCCAGCGGCGGATGCAGCGTCTCAACAGCGCCCTCCTGATGCTGCGCAGTTACCGGCAGAGGCAAAAACCCGGATGACGTCGCTCGCCGGCCCCCTTGCCGCCGCCCTGGGGCTCGCCGCCGCCTTCGGACTCGACCAGCTCTGTGCTGCGCGGGGATTGCTGCCTCCGGGCTTTCACCAACCCTGGCGGCGGCTGCTGGCCGGGCTGATCGTCGCCGCCTTCTTCGCGGTGGCGATTTTCCTGCCGCTGGCTGCCGCCGTCACCGGCGTGGCGATCGAGCCGCCGAACCTATCAAAGATCGACAATTTCCAGCTCTTCGAGCTGCACCTGATCATGGTGGCGGTCATGGGGATGTGGCTCCTGCTGGGCTTCGCCGGCCGGATCGTCCAGGAGCGGCCGGAGCAGGCAGGATTGCCGGTACCGGCCCTGCCGCCTCCTCCCCCTGATGGCGGCGAGATCCCTGGGGAAGAAATCTGGGTTCAGCCTCCGGAGCCCTCACCTCCGCCTCGCCCGCCGGCCATTCCTCTCGGCCGCCGGCTCATGGCGCAGCTCGGGTTCCTGGCGCCGGACGTGCCGCGGGAGATCGGTATTGGGCTGACGCTGGGCCTTGCCGCGTGGCTGGCGGTGCTCACCGCTCTGGTCGCCATCGCCGGCGCGCTCATCGCCATGGGCGCCAAGGACATGGTCCCCCAACAGCCGCCGGCCCTGGTGCCGCTCATCGCCGCCCTGCCTTTCGGCGTGCGGCTGGCGGTGAGTCTGTCGGCGGGAGTCGTGGAGGAGACCTTCTTCCGCGGCTTCCTCCAGCCGCGCCTCGGCATCGTGCTGTCGACGGCGTTCTTCGCCCTCGCCCACCTTTCTTATCAACAGCCGTTCATGCTGGTGGGCATCACCCTGCTGTCGCTCATCTATGCCTTCCTCGTGCGCTGGCGGCAGAGTATCTGGGCCGCCATTGCCGCTCACGCCCTTTTCGACGGCGTCCAACTGCTGATCGTCGTACCTATGGTGCTCAAGCTGACTCATGGCACTGCGGGCAAGACGGCGGCTCTTCTGGGACTTTTCGGATGAGGCTCGATCGGGTCGAAGAGTCGGGGCGGGAACGGCCGGACGATCTGCTAGACTCGCAATCGAGGATCGCGCCGATGCCCGTGGACTATCGCTTCCATCTCGCCGTCGGGAGTCGTTTCGAGAATATCGAGCTGGTCCAGGTCGTGTTGAAAGACTGCCTGCAACGGATCGGCATGGACGACGACGCTCAGCACTGGGTGGACGTGGCGGTGCGCGAGGCCCTGGCCAACGCGATCAAGCATGGCAATCTTCAGCACCCCGAGAAGCAGGTGCAGGTCGACCTGGCGGTGGAGGGGGACGAGTTGGTGATCCGGGTCGAAGACGAGGGCGTCGGATTCGACGCCACGCAGCTCGACGATCCGTTGGCGCCGGAAAATCGGCTGCGGCCGAACGGCCGTGGCATCTTTTACATGCGAAGCTTCATGGACGACATCACCTACGGCTCCGGCCCCGGCGGCGGCACCATGGTGACGCTGCGCAAACGGTTCGCCGGGCCGAAGACGGAACCCAGCGATTAAAGCGATTCGAGGAGGGAACTGAAGAATGGACGTGAACAAGCGGCAGGTCGGCGACGTGACCATCCTGGACCTCAAGGGCAAGATCACCATCGGCGCGGGGGACGTGCAGTTGCGCAACGCGG